>JAABUZ0100000119.1_pt1 | contig 198034 bp, 180 predicted proteins | sample 5562091 | NCBI WGS metagenome assembly JAABUZ01 (sample SAMN12813069, study PRJNA571459) | rock metagenome | isolation source: Antarctica rocks | place: Antarctica: Victoria Land, Linnaeus Terrace sud | collected 2015-12-21
CTAGAAACATTGTTGGAGCGAGATCGGCTCCTACTGTCAAGAGTGTAAGTAGTAGCTACGAGGTTGACAAGAGGATTGGTCAGTTTGGACTGCCCAACGGCGTGAAGTCATTAGTGAGGTGGTCTCCTTACACCAACCATGACAGGCTCATGTTTCTCCGGCTGTGATGGTACCTGAAGTGATGCTCGTAACATGGCAACAGCTTGCTGTACCCCTTTCACCATGTTCACCTCTGGACTCCAACCGAGGACATGCTGCGCACGGGTGTTGTCCAATATAATCGGGGTAGGCTCTACAAGCGTCCCTGAAGAGGCGTAGACAGGCTCTAGCTTGCTCTCTAGAAGAATGGCGGCTACGCGGTACAACTGGTGGAGTGTGCAGCCATGACCAGCACTGACATGAACAGTCTCATTGTCGCCACGTGTGAGGGCACGGAGATTGGCACGCACGACATCTTCAATAAAGACATGATCGTGCAGTACATTGCTTGCACCACGGATAATAGGACGATGGCCCTCCGACATAGTGTATACGAAATAGCTCAAGGGATGGTGCGCCATTTCTCGGTCGGTCTCACCATACACATCCGCGTAGCGCAGAATTGTGTGCTGTAAGCCGTAGCATTGCGAGTAGTAGCGTATATACCATTCGCCTGCAACCTTGCTGATGTCACAGGGGCGTTGCGGACAGAGCGGTGTGGCCTCTGTCAGAGGAAGCTGTTCAATAGCTACTCGTCCGTAGAGGGTATTGCCACCGGATGCGAATATCAGTTTACTTACCTGCGCGGAGACGCAGCTCTCCAAAACATTGATCAGGCCACGCACATGAACGTCGGCATCCGCTAACGACTGCACATTAATGGCAGCGCGGGTTGCGTGATGGTGTGCCGCGTGATGACTCACGATATCGGGGCGTTCCTGCTGCAACACTGTGCGAAGTTTCTCGTCTCGAATGTCCATTGAATAAAAGCGTGCGCGTCCATCGACGGCCGCACGTGACCCGTGTGAAAGATTGTCTATAACTACTACATCATGACCTGCATCAAGATATGCCTTTGTAATATGGCTCCCAATAAAGCCTGCGCCACCAGTAATTGCTATTTTCATGGCTTACGCATCCCTTCTTCCTCTTTTCATAATATGAAGAAGCAATAAATATTTTATAGTTGTTACAAAGAAGGTAGACATATGGCTATTAAAGATACTTTGTGCTGACTCCTCCTCTCTTTTCAGTGTAGCCTTGCTGTCCATCGCTGCATGTGGGTATATCTATACGAAAGCAAAAAAAGGAGACCCACGAGGGGTCTTCTTACTGAAGCAAACATATAAAAAAAGGAGACCCACGAGGGGTCTCCCTACTGAGATTTATCGCTCAATTCTTAAGTTTCGCTTTTTGCTTGCGAAAGGATTGCTACTCAGGCAATTTTGGACTCTTGAGTAATGCGTCAAGGGTAGATTGTTTGACGCGATAAGCTTGTCGCTTCGCGCGATGAGGAAGTGTGATTGCCTCTAATGCTCCACTCTTGATCCAACGGCGCACGGTGGTGTCATCGACGCGCAAGCGACGAGCGACCTCGCGTACTGTCAATAGTTCTTCGTGCTTCTCTTCTGGCATCTGTTTCTCTCCTGCACCTTTGAGGTGCTCTCGTGAAAGAGTACTACTTCGACGAGTCATATTATTCATCCTTTTTCTGTGAGATCGAAATGACTATCATGCATTCCTCTCAGAACGTTTCGAGACATGTTACACTGGCATTAGGTGTATGGCAGCGCGATATGTTGCGCTTGTCTTTCTTTGCTACAGAACATTGCAATGCAGAGAGAGAAGAGACAACACTGCTTGCCAGCTAACTATACTATACATATCGGTACAAAATGCTATAAGATACAATTAAGAACGGAAAGCATTTGTAAAGACCTCTTCTTCACAAGAGCGTAGAAAGGGTTTCCATTCAAAAGCTACCCTTTGGGTATGGGAAGGTGACACACACGGAAATTACCGAGTTATCGCTTGAGCAGAAGAAGTATACTAGATGAAGCATAAAACAATATTAAATCAAGTGAGATAGACTATGAAACGTAAGAGATTGGTATTATTCGATGGGCATGCGATGGTCCACCGCGCCTTCCACGCCGTGCCGGAAGCCCTCTCCACGAGTGCGGGTGAGCCTGTAAACGCGACCTTTGGCTTCACTTCGATGCTTATGAAGGCTCTCAGCGAGGAAAAGCCTGAGTATATCGCTATGACCTTCGACCGCCCGTCGCCTACATTTCGCCATGAGCAGTTTACGGAGTATAAGGCCCATCGACCGACCATGCCAGATAACATGAGGCCGCAGTTTGGGCGTATTCGCGAGGTTGTCCAGGCGTTCGGCATTCCTATCTACGAGAAGGATGGCTTCGAGGCTGATGATGTGCTGGGAACGCTCTCGGTTCAGGCGAAAGGGTTGGGTATTGATACCATTATCTATACCGGAGACATGGACACGTTACAGCTTGTCAACGATTCTGTGATGGTGAAAGTGGCGAAGCGCGGTATCAGCGAGGTAACGGAGTATAATGAGGCTGAGGTAGAGGCACGTTATGGCTTTCCTCCCAAGAAATTGCCTGATTTTAAGGGGCTGGTTGGCGACAAGTCTGACAACATTCCGGGGGTTCCCGGCATCGGTGAAAAGACTGCCAGTAGACTCATTGCTGAATACGGGGATCTTGAAGGTATCCTGGCGCATAGCGATGAATTGAAGTCTAAAGAACAAAAGCTGCTCAGCGAATGGGCAGATCAGGCCCGTCAGAGCAAATATCTTGCAACTATTGTGTGTGATGTTCCTGTGATGCTTAATCTGGAGTCCTGTCGGCTCAATAACATCAACAGCGAAAAAGTTATAGCAATCTTCCGTGAACTTGGCTTTCGCACTCTTGTAGAAAAGGCTCTGGCGCTCTTCAGACAGGTAGGCGTTGATCTTCCCATCTCAACCAACGATGTATCAAGCGCTCTTAATGGCGAGACGAAACCTCTGACATCCAATACTGGCACACAGAATGGTACCACTACTAACAAAAGCGCCGACACTTCTGCCCTCGCGCAGGATGAAGACCTGTTATTGGCTCCCCCTGTAGGTGTCGTCCCAATTATGACGCCACCGCCACCCCCAGACAGTGCATCAAAGGATAATGATGCTCATATGAATGCTGTTGAGTCACCAACCTTTATCGCTACGGAATCAGAAACGGTAGAGGACGACGCGGAAGATGACTTTACACAGTTGAGCCTTTTTGATGTCTCTGAGCCGCATACGGAAGTGGTGCGTAAACTACGCCTGCCGAGTCCCTCGGCTACTCCTGCTGTACCCCTCTTCTTAGAAGACGAATCGATTCAAAAGACGAGTACACTGATCGTCAACAGTGAAGAGGCGCTGCGCGTGCTCATCAAGAGTCTCTATGATGCTGGTAGTTTTGCCTTCGACACAGAAACCACGTCAGAAGACCCACATCATGCTGAACTAGTTGGTATCTCTCTCTCGATGGCGGCAGGTGAGGCATATTATCTTCCGGTTGGTCACGCGCTTACGGTTGATGGGCAAGAAGCTGGGACGCAGTTGCCACTTGACTACGTGATAGAGAAACTTCGTCCTGTGCTGCAAGATGAATCTGTGCGCAAGTACATGCACAATGCCAAGTACGACATGGAGATATTGGCCCGCTACAAGGTCGAACTGCAAGGCTTAGCTCTTGATACGATGGTTGGTGCCTATCTCGCGGAACCTGGGAGACGTGGGCTGGGCCTCAAAGATCAGGTCTTCCAGCGCATTGGTCCCGTCATGACTCCCATCACTGACTTGATCGGTTCGGGCAGCAAGATGATCAGCATGGCACAGGTGCCGATACGCAGGGCCGCCGACTATGCCGGAGCCGATGCGGATATGACACTGCGCCTCGTTGAGCCGATCATCAACGATTTGCGGCAACATGGCTTGCTTGATCTGTACTACAACATCGAGCAACCTCTTATACCAGTATTGATGCAGATGGAGTTGTACGGCATTGCTCTTGATGCCAACTTCTTGCGTGATCTTGCTGTGCGCTTTGATGAGCAGTTGCGCACTCTTGAGCAAGAGATTTACGACTCGGTTGGGCATCGTTTCAACATCAACTCGACAAAGCAACTTGGCGACATTCTCTTCAACGAGTTGAAACTGCCCTCTGGCAAGAAGAATAAGACTGGCTACTCGGTCAGCGCGGACGTGATCGAGAATCTACAGGGTCGGCATCCGATGATCGACCACCTGTTAGAGTATCGTCAACTCAACAAGCTCAAATCTACCTATGTAGATGGCCTGTTAAGCCTGATGGACCCTGCCACGGGGCGCGTCTACACCTCGTTCAACCAGACCATCGCCTCTAGTGGTCGTCTCTCGTCGAGCAATCCAAACCTGCAAAACATTCCTATACGTACCGAACTTGGCCGTCAAATCCGTCGTGCCTTCGTTGCCGACCCAAGCTATGTTCTGCTCACGGCTGACTACTCGCAGTTTGAGCTGCGTATTCTGGCGCATGTCACGCATGAGCCGCGCCTTGTCGAAGCATTCAGCAAAGACGAGGACATTCACACCATCACGGCTTCCAGTCTCTTTGGTGTACCGCCCTCGCAGGTCACAAAAGATCAACGGCGATTGGCAAAGACAGTCGTCTTCGCAGTCCTCTATGGTCAGTCAGCCTTTGGCCTCTCTCAGGTCACTGGTATGAATAATAGTGAAGCAGCCAGCTTTATTCGGCAGTATCACGAGACCTTCCCGAACATCAAAGGCTATGTCGATAGCACGCTGAACCAGGCGCACAAGCAGGGCTACGTCAACACGCTCTTCGGGCGTAAACGTTTCTTTCCTGACATGCATGCCCTTTCGCATGTCGAGCGGCAAGCATTGGAGCGTGAGGCGACAAACATGCCGATTCAGGGAGCCAACGCTGATCTGATCAAAATAGCCATGATTCGCATTCATCATGCCTTAAGAGAGAAGTATATGAAGACGCGCATGATTTTACAGGTGCATGATGAACTGGTCTTCGAGGTGCCCGTCGAAGAGCTTGATCGAGCCAAGCGCCTCATCAAAGCTCTGATGGAAGGGGTATATAAGTTGGATGTACCCATTAAGATTGAGATGAAGGCGGGTAAGAACTGGTACGAGGCGGAGCCAATGGAGTAATATCTCTCGCTGTCATAAAAGGTTTTGTGGCCGGGCGATGCCTTGTGCTCACCCTGCTTCTTCGTTTCCCACGTGTTCATTCGTCTTCTGCCTCTAATGTGCCAGGTAGTCTCGTAAACCCGGCTTGGAATCCTTGCGACTGCACTCTCACGCTGAGTATCCATAGGTCAGGATATGTTTCGTCGCGCCATTTTCTGGCTGCCCTGGATGCTTCCTCAAACGTTTCAGCATAAATATGGGTAAGTTGAGTGATAGTTTTTCCATCACTGGCAGAGACAAGATGATGTACTTTTGTTGCCATTACCCCACCACATGTTGATAAATCTCAAACAGTGTTTGGGTTGCCTCTTGCTCCCCTATCTGCTGCTCCAACTCCGATTGGTGAGTTCCCAGCTTCCGATATCGAGCATCAATAGCGGCATGGGACGCGACAAGAGCAGGCTCCTCAAAAACGCGTCGTATCGCCTCGCACTCCAATGCAATCTGCGCTCGTAGTCGTGCAACTTCGCTCAGGTTCCTGTGCATGCTCTTCACTCCTTTCCTCAACCTCAAACGTAATAGTAGGGGCTATACGTGGACTTCTCGTTGAGATGACAAAGCCCTGGGGCATCCGTTCTGCTCCCAGGTACTGTTTGCTCTGCGCCTTTGTTTTACCGAGTTCCTGCGCAATCTCTTCCGCCTCTTCTGGCATAGCGGCATAGCACAGATAGCCCTCGATACTGCCATTAAAGGGACCAGAAGGGGGTATATTAAATTTGATGAGATACAAGTGCTTTGTAATTTGCATAGTTCATCCTATTGTGCAGTCATCTTAGTTTTGCTTGAGATGTATATCTCTTACGGCTTAATTGGATAACTACTTGTGTTATACTGCTAACTAGCATCGTGTTCTGATGTGAATAATACTTTGAAAAAAGAGATGATACAGTACCATTTAATATCATTTCGGTAGCGTATTGGTGTCGTTTATGCGTTAAGCATCTTCCAGAGGTATTTTTGCTTGACCTGAACAGAATGTGTTCATAGAATGCTAGGAGAAAACTTGGGAGAGAGGCTGATGGTAAATCACAGATTGCGTGCAGCAAGAGAGAAAAAACATTGGTCCATGGAGGCTGCTGCTAGGGAAATAGGCGTCAGTAAATCCACTATTTTACGCTGGTAGAATGGTGAGCAAAAGCCGCGTGGTACATCTCTTGATCTCGTTTGCTCTGCTTATGGAATGTCAGCCGAGGAGTTAGGCTTTACAAGCTCTATACAGGAAGATGTGATACTCACATCGCAGTCAACGCAGAATGGAAGTATTATTGCATTGACTGAAGAGCAAGTAGGAAACAACGACGTGGGGTACTTCGATCCATCAAAGCGAATAGTAATACAACGCCTTTTAGCGGCTGCAAGTATGGCGGTCGTAGCTCCTCAAGCTAGCCTTGATCCTGAGCCATGGGAAAGACTTTCACAGGCTATAACCAAACCATCTGTGATGAATGCAGGCGCTTTCAATCATTTTCATAGACTTGTAGAAGGATGTTGGGGTTTAAGCAACAATGGAGAAATGGATGTAGCGGAGGAAGTTCTTTCCAATTTCTTACCGAGAATGATAGAACTTGCCCCTTATCAATCAGAGGCTGCTATGCTTGCCGCACAAGGTCTACGGCTTCGTAGTATTCTTAGTGCACATCAACTGAAACTCTCTGATATGGTTCCTCTCTGTCAGCTATCAGTAGATTGCGCAAGACAAGCTAACGACTATGACACATTATCTGCTGCATTGAATGGGTTAGCTGTGGCATTCAAATACGTGCAACACTCAGAAGACTCTTTCAAGTCCTATCAAGAAGCCATTTACTATAGCGATCACGCATCCCCACTCTTGCGGTCCCGCGTGTATGCTGGCTTTGCTGCTGCACTTGCGCAGAGAGGTCGTAAACAAGAAGCAGGCTTATATATTCATCTTGCCTATGAAAACTTTCCTGACCACCCAGAAAATGACCCAAACTTCTTGTCTGCTGACAACGGCATTTTCATGCTTGCTTACTACGAAGGTCTTACGTATCTTGCTTTGTGCCGACCTGAAGAAGCAGAAAAGGCATTTGAAAGCTATAAGAAACAGCTTGCAAATGCAGCAATACCTGAACGCAATCGGCTTGAAATCATCAATTATCGAGGGCAAGCAGCTATTTTGGCGAATAATCTCGACCTGTATGCTCTCTGCTTGGAAGAGGGTCTATCAGGTGCTATGGCACTGAAAAGTAAAAAGAGATTTGACGAGGCAGTAAATATTTATCAGAAGGATATGCCAAAGAAATGGCTGCTCGAACCACATATCAAACAAATTACCGAGTGTTTTCAATTACCAATGGGGGAGCAACAAGGAAAGAAGCTATGAAATGAAAGAAAAACGAATACTTTTTATAGGACTGGGAAACCTCGGTTCCCAGATTCTTGATATGTTTGTCCGTGTACCTGGAAAGCATCAATTTCTCGTTGGAGGCAGGAACATGGACTATTTGCTCCAAAGAACCAACCTTTCTATGCTTGCAGTCACTCAATTAGGATTATACCCAGATGTATCATGCACGTATGTAGATTTATGGAACGTGGATCAAACAGCAGACACGATCTCACGATTTCAGCCAAACATCATCTTTTGCTCTGCTACTCTACAGCCCTGGATGGTTATAGCAAAACTTCCAAAACCTTTCTTCGAGAAATTGTATCAGGTTCAACTTGGACCTTGGCTACCGCTGCATCTCACACCTCTGTATAAACTGATGCAGGCAGTGCAACAGACAGGTTTAGCTCCTAAGGTTATCAATGCTTCATACCCTGATGTCGTAAACCCCGTTCTTAGTAAGGCTGGCTTAGCTCCTACAACTGGGATTGGGGATCTTGCGAATAATGTTCCTGCTCTTAGAAAGTCTATTGCTCTGAAGCTCGACCAACCACTAGAACGGGTAGAGGTGCGTTTTGTCGCTCAGCACCAACTGAGTCACAGGATATCTCGATGGGGGACTTCAGGTGGAATGCCATTCCACCTAACAGCACTCATTAATGGTCAAAATATGACCCACCTGTTAGATATGGAGACTATATTTGAACTTCTGCCAACGAAGTTCAAACGGCTGGGAGGAACACCTGGATACTTCATGACAGCTGCTTCAGCGGTTACTATTTTTGAGCCAATGGTAAATAATACAGGTACTATCACGCATGCACCAGGCCCAAATGGTTTGCCTGGCGGCTATCCAGTACAGGTAAGCGAAAAAGGTGTAGAGGTTATTCTCCCTGATGATATAACAATCGAGCAAGCCATCGAGTTAAACGAGGACAGCCAACGATTCGATGGTATTGAGAAAATTGACGAAAACGGTACGGTGTATTTTACAGACAAAGGAATGTCAATTCTTAGAGAAACGCTTGGCTATGAGTGCAAGCAAATGCCTATATCGGAAACCGAGGAGCGGGCAAAAGAATTAAGAGCAAAGTATTTAGAATTTGCTAGAAAGTATCTATGAAGATGCATAATACAGACACCATCAAAGTGCTTGGTACTTCCTTCTAGTATGGTACAGATGGAAAACTCCGAACTAGAATCAAAAGATTGGGCGATTTGGTTTGGCTTAAAAGTAGCTCAGATACTTAGAGCTATAGGATTATGGAGTGGTCATGCTATTCTTTGTGATGATGTTCAAACGATAGTAGAGCAGGAGATCAAGACGATGGACGAGATGCTGCACAGATGGCAGTGGAACTTGGAAGTCGCAAGCGGTTCAATCAAGCATTTATGGTGTATCAACGAACGCCTGAAAAGTGGTTCGTTGAACAGCAAATCCAGTCTCTGGCGAAAGATGTGTTCCGGCAGCTACCAACAGGAGGGGCAAGCTAATGACTGATTTTATTGAAGTCCATACTACAGTAGATTCGAAGGAATCTGCGCAAAAAATTGCAGAGACGATAGTCTCTAAGCGGCTTGCTGCGTGCGTCCAAGTATCTGGCCCAATTACCAGCACCTATTGGTGGCAGGGGAAGGTAGAGCAGGCTGAAGAATGGGTATGTACAGCAAAGACGCAAAAAGGGTTATACGATAAGTTGGAAAAGGCTATCCGAGAGATTCATTCGTATGATGTACCAGAGATTTTAGCATCGCCTATAGTTGCAGGTAATAAAAGTTACCTTGATTGGATTTTCTATGAGACGGATACAAGAAAAACTCATTAAAAGCTTCTAGTACTCTAACTATCATTGCTTTGCCTGATATTGATAAGAAAGCCAGTAAATGACTACTATCGACGAAACCACAAAAGCAGAACTAGTGCGAGAAGGTAGGACTGTTAATGTGCCAGGTAGTCTTGTAAACCCGGCTTGGAATCCTTGCGACTGCACTCTCACGCTGAGTATCCATAGGTCAGGGTATGTTTCGTTGCGCCATTGCCTCGCGGCTCTGGATGCTTCCTCAAATGTCTCGGCATAGATATGGGTAAGTTGAGTGATAGTTTTTCCATCACTGGCCGAGACAAGATGGTGTATCTTCCTTCCCATTCCTCATCCTACTACCTGCTGATAGATTTCAACTAACACGCTGGTAGCCTCTTGCTCTCCTACCTGACTTTCTAGTGCGGATTGATGAGTGCCTAGATTTCTATAGCGTGTATGAATAGCCGCATGAGAGGCAACACAAGCTGGCTCCTCAAGGACTCTACGTATCGCCTCGCACTCCAATGTGATCTGTGCTCGTAGCCATGCAACCTCACTCTGATTTTCTTGCATGGTCTCTGCTCCTTTCTTCTGACTCAACATGAATCGTGGCAGGCATGTATGGACTTCTTGGCGAAATGACAAAACCATATGGAAGGTGTTCCACCCCCAAATACTTCTTGCCCTGCGCCTTTGTTTTACCAAGCTCTTGCGCAGCCTCTTTTACCTCTTCTGGAGCAGCCGCGTAACACAGGTACCCCTCAATGCCAGCATTGAAAGAGCCAGAACGGGGCAACTCAAATTTGATAATATACAATTTTTTACTAATCTGCATGTTTATCCTCTCATAGTATCGTATGGTGAGTTTTCACTTGCATCACGTCCGCTTAGCTTTCTTGTCCAAGAGTGCTAAACATAATTAAGTGCTTATGTCATACTACAATCCGTCCATGCACTCTATGTTGAATAATACTTTGAGGAATAGGGACTTACATCATCTTTTGGTATCGTTCTGTTATCGCTTATGACTTTAGCTGTATTTCGGGTTATTTTTGCTTGAATCGAGTGACAAGTTCTCGTAGAATGAAGAAAAGTCTTGAAGGGAGAGGCTGATGGGCAACTTCAAGTTGCGTACCGCAAGAGAAAAAAGACACTGGTCTATGGAGGCTGCCGCCGACAAGATAGGGGTGAGCAAAACCACGATTGCACGCTGGGAGCATGGAGAACAAAGACCTCGTGGGACCTCACTTGATCTTGTATGTACTACTTTTGGAATGTCGGCCGAGGAATTGGGGTTTGCAAGTCCTGCCCAAGAAGACATAACGATGGCCTCACGATCAGTTCAAAATGTAATGAGCGGAAGTACCACAGTTCTTTCCTCAACCGAACGTTGGCAGTTCATAAAATGCCGGGCAATTGATCCGCTCGCAGAGGTGTTAGAGACGAGTCCTGAGCAGCGGCCAGGAGCGTGGTTAGCACAAGGGGCTGGTCATTTGGCAGCATTATTCGACGAGGGATGGTCACTTGAGACCGTAGTAGAGGTGCTACGAATTATTTTACTGATTGTGAAAGCAATGCCAATGGTGACACGACGCAGGTTGCTTCAAACAGGTGTAGCCGCAACGATGAGCGGTATTCCAATTCCAGATGGAAGACATATTTCAGAAGAAGAGCGTTTACAACTTCATTCTGCTTTGAGTGAGGGTATCGCAGTAGGGTGGAAGCTGTTTCTCACGGCAAAGAATGCCGAGATATTAACGGTGAGTCAACTTCAGCTTTCCCTGATCCATCAAGCCCATGCGCTCTTACACCCTTCTACAAGGTCCTACCTCTATGCAGGAGCATATGGATTGGTAGGATTAGCATTGCATCAGCAAGAGCGCAACGAGGAAGCATTGCATGCCTACCATGACGCCCATCTTGCGGCAGTAGCCATCGGAGATCCCTGGTATGTGGCCCAAAGTCTTATCTGTCAGGCTGATGCGTACCTGGCACTTAACAGGTATGCGGAAGCATTACAAGTCATCGAAGAGGCATTGCTCAGTCTTGGAGAAATTGACGAAGAGCATAGACGAGCAAGGGCGCATCTTCTAGGCTGTTGGGCTGACGTTGCTATGACCACGGGAGAGTATAGCCTCGCGCAAAAGAAACTCGATGAAGCTGCTCATTATCTTGATGAGGTCACTGTCATAGAGGAATTTGATCGCATTTGTTGGCTGCAGCTTATGGGGAAAAAAGCACTCATGGTGGGCGATTATCAACAGGCTATTGACCATTTAGAAGAGGCACTAGCAGCCAATCCTCCTCACTGGCTGGTGCGTCATGTCGGGATTCTTATCCCACTGGCAATTGCTTACGCACGGATGCGAGAGCGGGAGAAAAGTCTATTAATAGCACAGCAGGCAATACCAGCCATCGGAGCCGTGAATGCTCCGATGACAAACAGGTATTTCCTTGACTATATTAAGGATGACATTCTGGATCATTTCTCACACGACAGCAAGATGCACCACTTTCTTACGGAGATACAACAACAATTGCCGCATTTTCCTGCTGTTGATGTAACATAGAAGATAACGAGGAAATGAGCAAGAGGTGTCTCCCTCGTTTGCTGTTTTACTGCGCCAGCCGTTCAAGGAGCAGAAGTCCCGCGCCATGAGGAAGGTCTTCATACCACATGCGAGCAGTTCCTTGTAGCTGCTTTATACACCACGCTCCCACCACTTCGAGCTTCATACGGGTAAAAAGCTGCTTGTGGTCGTAAGCCTGCGATGGTTCCCCCAACTCATAGGGTACAGCGACAATCAGGCGATGCGCTGTTACTTTTAGCAAGTTCGCAAGGACTTGATACATGTCTTCTTCAGTGAAATGTTCAAGCACGTGCAATGCTGTCACTGTATCAAATATCCCTATTGTACTAAAGTCATCAGTAAGTAGATCGATCTGCATATATTGCACGTTCATGAGATGCCGCTCTTCAGCGAGTTTTTGAGCTACTCTAAAAACATTTGCGTCGATGTCCACTCCCACTGCCTTGCTCACAAAAGGCATACGTTCAGCTAGTAGTAACGATAAAAAACCACCGTTGCATGCTGCATCAAGGAGTCGTTCACCTACGCATAACTCACAGACACGTTGATAGAGTAGAGCGGATTCGCCAAATATTCCATAATCGGAAACTCCTAGAGTGGTTGCAGAACCGACGAAGGCGAGCAAGCGCTGCAATGTATTAGCACCAAAGTAATTCCAAGCCCGTCGAACATCTCCGGGAAACAACGTTCCCCCCACAATACCAGCAAATAACTCGCCCAGCCGCTGGTTACTTTTGATGAGATCGAATGGTTTAAGTTCTTCTGAGAGATGGCCTGGAATATTGGTTGTAATCTCTTCTGGCGCGAACCAATGTACCAGGATCGTCTTTGGCTCTTCTGCACGGGTGAAGAGCAGGAAATGAGGTGTCTCATGGACCTGGTAGCCACCTTCAGCAAAGCGAGCTTTGAGCAAGGCGCGATTCACATGATAGCCATTGACGACGATGAAATCTCCAATACGCACAGACCGCTCCTGAATGGGTACTTGTTTGGGTTTGACGCGATTGGAGGATGCACCATTTTCAGCCATAATTCACTCCTGATGACTTCATACTGCAATCCATTCATGCATTGTGTATTTAAATAATACCTTGAGAAATAGGTTCTTGCATCATGTTTTGTTATCGTTCTGTGATCGTTTGTCACTTAGGCCGTCTTTTGCTTGACATGTGCTATTGTGTCCACTGACGCGGTCATTGCCTTATGAGGAAAATTTTTCCAGGAGTAGGGGCGCAATTGATTGCGCCCTGTTCTGGCCGCACGAATCGTTGGGGTCAGATGGGGGCGCAATCAATTGCGCCCCTACGGGAGCATTTCTGCATTATTTTGTTAAAGCACATAATTGGTGCATCCATCAAGAACGGGAGAACGGACATTGCTTCGCTCGTCCGTGGGCGCAATTCATTGCGCCCCTACCGAATCTATTGTTTGCATGTTATGCTAACATAGCGTATAGAACAACTCTGTGCTTCTTCGTTCGTCTAAACTGTAGATATAGATAGATCAAAGAATGCTTCATAAGGAGTCCATATTTCGATGCAACTATCCAATCTTATCAATAACCTGCCACCCTATCATTTTGCGGATGCAAAGCGAAAGATAGCTGAGCGCAAGGCGGCGGGGGTCGATGTAATAAGCCTGTCGATGGGCGACCCTGACCTGCCCGCGCCACAAAGTGTCATCGACCGTCTTTGCTCGGCAATGCAAGATACGGAGAATCATCGGTATCCCGAATATCGCGGTATGTATGCTCTTCACGAGGCCATCTCTGCGTGGTTCGAGCAGCGTTTCGGAGTTCACCTGACTCCTGAGCGCGATATTTTGCCCCTGCTCGGCTCAAAAGAGGGGCTGGCCTACGTGGGAGCCTCTGTACTCAATGGCGGAGATATATCGCTTACGCCCGATCCATACTATCCCGTCTATATTACGGCAGGCACAACGGTTGGCGCGCAACCCTATCTGTTATCCCTTTCTGAAGGGAACAACTATCTTCCCGATTTCGACTCTATCCCTCATGATGTGTTGGCGAAGGCGCGTGCGCTCTGGATCAACTATCCGAATAATCCGACCGCAGCCTGTGCCGATCTCAGTTTTTTCGAGCGCGTTGTCGCGTTTGCGCATCGTCACAACATCGTCGTTATCCACGACATGGCCTATGCAGAAGTGTATTTTGAGAACTTCCGTCCGGTGAGTATTCTCCAGGTGCCAGGTGCCAGCGAGGTCGCGGTGGAACTGCACTCGTTGAGCAAGACGTACAACATGGCGGGTTTTCGTATGGGTATGCTGGTGGGCAATCCTGCCGTCGTAGACGCGGTAGGACGCTTGAAGAGCAATATTGATAGCGGTATTTTTCGACCCATCCAGTATGCTGCTATCGAGGCACTTCAGTTACCGAATTCGTGGCTGGAGCAGCGCAACGCTATCTATAAGCGTCGGCGCGATCTGCTTGTGGAGGGATGCAATGCTCTTGGCATGCGCACGCAAATGCCAAAGGCGGGTCTCTATATCTGGGCTGGTGTTCCACAAGGAACTACATCGCGCGATTTCGCAAACTGGCTCTTCGACAAAACGGGAGTGTTCGTCACTCCAGGTACCAATTTCGGCGCGGCTGGCGAAGGCTACCTGCGCATCTCAATAACTGCCCCCGATGCGCTCATCGAGACGGCTCTTGAACGTATGAAGTCAGCCGTGGACAGGTAGGCAAGAGGGCAGGAAAGGAGATACAGAAGATGATGTTGCAGCAAGATACGAATACACAGCAAACTCCGGTGAATGCGTGGCATCTTCAAGTAGGTCGAGATGTTTGTAGTGATTTGAATGCGGGTCTCGATCATGAATGGCTCGTCACCAATGGATTAGGGGGCTATGCCTCGGGTTCTATTTCAGGAGCTGCCACGCGCTGCTATCACGGCTTATTGGTAGCCTCGCTTCACCCGCCTGTTGAACGAACCGTTATGGTGGCAAAGGTTGATGAAGAGGTGGTGCTTCCCGATGGACATGTGCTAGAACTGGGCGTCAATGAATATCAAGGAGGCGCAGTTGACCCACGGGGATACACACATTTAGAGTCGGTATCGTTAGAAGGCGACATCGTATGCTTTATTTACCGCCTGAATGAAACGCTCACGTTAGAGAAGCGCGTCTGGATGGAGTATGGACAAAACACTACCTATGTGCAATACATGCTTCGAGGCGTACTCAGCGCTGATCAGGACAATGCATCTGTGACTCTAACGCTCTCGCCTTTCTGTCTCTCGCGCGACTATCACAGCACAACGCAGGGGGCAGGCGACTGGCATTTTCTTGTTGACGATCAGGGCAATCACTGCCAGGTACGAGCGTTTGATGATGCGCCACCATATCAACTTATCGCGGGACCGACAGCCTCTTTCACCGCCACGGGTCTATGGTACTGGCGTGTAGCTCATCGCCGTGACACTGAGCGAGGGCTAGCCGATCATGAGGATGTGTATCAGCCGGGTTTATTTACTATTTCGCTTTTGCCTGGCATGCGTACTACCCTCGTCTTGAGTGCCGAGATAAAACCTCCCGACGAACTTGGCGGTCCGCAACATGAAGATGCCGTCTCGCAAGCGATGATGCACCACCAGCGTCGAATTCGGCAATTGTTGTCGGTCGCCAATAACTGCGCCGATGATCTGCAACTGCAAGACCCGGTGAAAGCGCGCCTGGTCGTGGCTGCCGATCAATTTATTGTCGTCCGACCTGATTACACCAACGCAACTGCGAAGCAAGCAGTGAGGCTCTCGCCCGACCGCAAAACTAGTATCGCTGGCTATCCCTGGTTTACCGATTGGGGACGGGACAGCATGATCTCGCTGCCAGGACTGTTGCTCTCCACCGGAAGATATAGCGAGGCACGTGGTCTGCTCAAAGCTTTCGCCTCCTTCACGCATAATGGTCTCATTCCTAATCACTTCCCCGATAGTGGAGAAGCTCCTGAATACAATACAGCTGATGCAACTCTCTGGATGTTTCACGCTATCGACTGCTATCTCGCTACGACGGGTGATTGGAGTCTGCTCAAAGACCTCTTCCCAACACTACGCGCGATCATTGATTGGCATGTACAGGGGACAGATTACGGCATCGGCGTTGACTCTACCGACGGCCTGCTTCATGCCGGTGTACCAGGAGTGCAATTGACCTGGATGGATGCCAAGATTGGAGACCGAGTTGTGACACCACGCCGTGGAAAGCCTGTAGAGGTAAACGTCCTCTGGTATGTCGCGCTCACCTTAATGGAAGCCTGGGCTGTGCATCTTTCAATTGATGCTGCACAGTATAGTCAACTCCGAACACAAATCAGCCAGCATTTCGCCTCGCGTTTCTGGTACGAGGAAGGTGGCTATCTTTACGACGTGGTTGATGTCGATGGAGTGGCAGGACAGAACAATGCTGCGCTGCGGCCCAACCAACTCTTTGCTGCTTCACTGACTCATCACTTGCTTTCAGAGGCACAAACGACCAGTATGCTCAATCAGGTTACTACACACCTCCTCACACCTTTGGGCCTACGCTCATTGAGCCAGAATGATCCAGACTACCGCAACCATTTCAACGGCAGCCCTTTGGAACGTGATAGCTCATATCACCAGGGAACTGTATGGCCGTGGTTAATAGGGCCGTACATCGATGTACATCTGCGCGTACACAACGACAAAACCGCTCTACAGCCTCTGATGCAACCATTGATTGATAATTTATGGAGCACCTGCCTGGGAATGATCAGTGAGGTCGCGGAGCCAGAACCCCCTTATACCCCCGCTGGCTGCTTCGCGCAAGCCTGGAGTGTTGCTGAACTCTTACGCTGCTGGATTCTTGCCGTTGAATAATTTTCATTTTATTTTCATATAGGTTATCGGATGCGTTTCCTTTACAGCACACGCACTACAATCGCGCTTGCGTTTCCCTCGCCGCCGGTCTTGTTTGCTGTCTCTACCAGTGTTCGTGCTAAGTGCTGTGGGTCACTGCCCTGGGCTAGTAGCTTTGCTATGCGTTCGTCGCGCATCATGTGCCAGAGCCCGTCGGTGCAGAGTAGGAGAAGATCGTTGGGCTCGACCTCGTACTGAAATAGATCGACCTGTACCTGATATGAGTGTCCCAGGTAGCGGTAGTGTTGGTTACGCTTCGCGCTCTTATATACTTCATCGGGCTGTAAAAGCTTGGCTTCAACAAGGTTTGCAGCCAGTGTGTGATCGTTAGTAATCCGCCGCAGTCCTTTGCTCGCGCTATAATGATAGGCACGGCTATCGCCAACATTTGCCACGTATAGACGATGCTGGTGCAGAAGCGCCACTGTCAATGTGCTTCCCATAGCGGTATCATAATCGGCGTTGCAGTGGTAGATGACCTGATTGGCCTGGCGTACTCCATCGCGTAACCATTGTTCCAGCAGCTTGTCAGGTGACTGAGTAGCTTGTACAGAGCGAGAAAGACCAGAACTCTTGCCTGCTGGCGGATTATGTCCAGGGGTGACATGCGAAGAAGAGCGTGGTGATGTTGCCAGCAGGGGAAGTAAAATATCTGCTATCGTTTCTACGCCCAGGCGACTTGCCTCGCGTCCCTTGACGTGCGTCGGCTTCCCTGGTGCTTCCTGCCCATCCTGGGAATCGCGGAGGCCATCCGCGACCGCGAACAGACCAAAGGGACGTGGTGGAGGAGCGACATTGATGCAGAGTCCCTGGGTGATCAGCATCATGTCTTCGTTCTCCTGTGCGTGAAGCCCGATATCACTGTAATAGCCAAACTGACAGACCTCTGTCACTAATGGCGAGGTCTCATCCAGGCTGTGCCCACAGTGGCGGCAGAACCGTGAACTACTCCGATTTTCTCTCCCACAGTTCGCACATGGATTTTCTGGCAGCAGAGTCCGTACAATCGCATTCGGATTGCTCGGCGCGACAATCGCAGCTGCAATCGTGGGAGCCGAGGCAGCGGGCGATGCCTCGGAGGTAAGCGCGTCATTCAAAGCGTTCGCAAAGGCGCGAGCAGTCGGGTAGCGTTTGTGTGGGTCAATCTCTATCGCTCGCAGCACAACCGCATCGACCGTAGAGGGAAGCCAGGTGTTTAATGTACTTGGTGGAGGAAGCTCTGTTGCATGGCTTTTCACCACGGCCTGGAAAGGGAGAAGTCCGGTAAACATCTGATAGGCTATCACGCCCATTGCGTAAATGTCGCTTGCTGGTTCAGCTTTTCCCTGCTCTTGCTCAGGTGCGATGTAGTGCTCAGTTCCGAGGGACCAGCCCTGTTGCGTCAGCGCCTTCTCCTGCTGCATCGCGCGCGCAATGCCAAAATCTGTTACTACTAAGCGACCATCATCCTGGTGCAGCAGTAAATTGGAGGGCTTAATATCGCGGTGAACGATTTGTAGCGGGTGAACGTGTATCGCGTCGAGCGCATCCGCGAGATCATTGAGATACCGCCGCGCCTGGGCAATCGGCAGGGGGTGCTCTCCCTTGAGCAGCGCTTTGACTGTTCCACCCGTGATGAGCGGCATCACGAGGTAGAGCATGCTGCCATCGCGCCCAAAGTTGATGACAGACACGATATTTTTGTGTTGCAACTGGTGCGCGTAGCGGGCCTCGCGACGAAAGCGTTCCATCGCTGTCTCCTCATCCATCTGTTGAGAAACGAGCGATAGTACCTTGAGTGCCACCTGTTGCATATCGAACGTGTCGCTGACGCGATAGACCGCACCCATACCACCAATGCCAACCAATGTCTCGATGCGGTAGCGACCAGCAACCACTGCTTCAGGCAACAGGCATTGACAGAAAGGATTGGTACATTGGACGCTCCCTGGTGGGCAATCTGTTTGGCAACGAGGGTTGAGACATCGCGGCATAGTAGCTCTCTCTATTCCACTGTATACGCGCAGCATCATATCCATGAAGGTAGAGCATGCATTTGTAGTGTAGAGGAATGCTTAACACATGTCAATATGAGTATGAGTCTTGCAAATAATTTGCAGGGTTTAGATGTGTTCTATCTATACACAACTACATACAACTACAGCGTCATGCTTACTGAAGAGGTGAAACTGCGTTGCCATATACAAACGTATCATGATTATACTGGGTAGTGCAGCGTAAGCTCGCACCTCTACATTTACAACTTAGCATATAACCATCGGTTAGCAAATTGTGTCTGAATCAATTCCTCCACGTCGGAATCGGCGGAAGCTTGTGCACATTCAGTGAGCAGGACTGGATTTCAGGGTGCATTGAAGCACTCATCGTTCCAAAAAAGGAGCATTAGACTTTATGAGTAACACGGGAAACAGCGCAAAGGCAGTTAAGACTAACATTCCCGCCAGGATGGATCGTCTTCCTTGGAGTCGGTGGCACTGGCTCGTTGTTATTTCACTTGGCATTACCTGGATTCTGGATGGGCTTGAGGTCACCATCGTCGGGGCTATCGCCAGTGTCCTCAAGGATCCGCACACACTGCACTTGTCCGATTTCGAGGTTGGGTTAGCTGGGGCTATCTATCTGGTGGGAGCTGTCCTGGGGGCGTTGCTTTTTGGTCGCCTCACTGATCGGCTCGGACGCAAAAGGCTTTTCATGATTACTCTGGGTCTCTACCTTATCGCCACAATAGCAACGGCTTTTTCCTTCAACCTCTACTCATTCGTCTTCTGTCGTTTCCTCACAGGTGCTGGTATTGGTGGTGAGTACGCAGCGATTAATTCTGCTATTGATGAGCTTATTCCTGCTCGTGCTCGTGGCTGGACAGACCTTGCAATCAACAGCACCTGGTGGCTCGGTACGGCATTCGGTGCTGCTGTAACTGGGATATTGCTCAACCCTCATATCTTCGCGGTAAATCTCGGCTGGCGACTTGCGTTTGGCATGGGTGCGATTCTGGGGCTGGCAGTCCTGATCGTTCGACGCTATGTACCAGAGAGCCCACGCTGGCTGATGATGCATGGTCGCTTCGACGAGGCCGATCAGGTTGTCGCGATGATTGAGCGGGAGGTCGAGCGAGAGGACCACATAAACGGGTTGCCGGAGCCGGAAGGGTCCATTACAATTCGTCCGCAAGGCACTGTGAGCTTTCTCCAGATCGCCCGGACGATGTTGAAAGACTATCCCACACGGTCGCTGCTAGGTTTTTCGCTTATGGTAGGTCAGGCATTCCTCTATAACGCGGTATTCTTCACGTACTCTCTGGTACTCAGCACCTTTTACCATATTCCGTCAGATGGTGTTGCCTTTTACCTGATTCCGTTCGCCATCGGCAACTTCCTTGGGCCGTTGACTATTGGGCGTCTGTTCGATACCATCGGTCGGCGCAAGATGATCAGTTTCACGTATATGCTCTCCGGCGTTCTGCTCGCCATCACAGGCTGGATGTTCGTGCAGGGTTGGCTTAATGCGGTGACGCAAACCATTTGTTGGACGGTCATCTTCTTTTTCGCCTCCGCAGGGGCAAGCTCAGCCTACTTGACTGTGAGCGAGATATTTCCGTTGGAGACGCGCGCCCTGGCTATTGCATTCTTCTATGCGATTGGCACAGCAGTTGGTGGCGTATCTGCTCCACTACTGTTTGGGGCGCTCGTTGGAACTGGAAAGGTGATAAATGTCTTCTATGGTGATCTGCTTAGTGCTGCGCTTATGGTGGGTGCTGGCGTTATCGCGATCTTCTTTGGAGTCAATGCGGAGCGGCAGTCGCTGGAGAGTATTGCCAAACCGCTCTCACACGTGGATGAGGGAGAAGTAGCCAGCAGCCCAGCGTGATTGGCTTTATATCGATATGCCAGCAAGAGTGATAATGGCCTCGGAAACAAGCAAGCGTTGTTGCCGAGGCCATTTTCTCATGCAAATCACTTGCTTAATCTCGTTGCGCATCCTGTAGGAAGACGCAAGAAAGGAGGCAAAGACTCGCATATTCAGCAAATATCTGCTATGCTTGCTAGCAAGAATTGAAAACGGATTGTTCGCGTCTTAGGGGAAGAGCGCAAGTCTTGGAAACACGTCTGGAGGTGATGAGATGTCAGAACGCTGCACTGAGTGTGGCGCGGTGCTCCCCGAAGGGAGCACTTGTCAAACGATCTTTGATGAGTTCCTGATTCTTGAATATACGAATCCCGTTTATGGTCAGGTTCACTTCCTCACGGTCGCATGCTTCATTTGGTGCCAGCGTCTCCAGATTGCGGAAAACGGGTGTAAGGTTTGAAGAGTGGAAAACCTGCCAGTTCTCTTATTCCGCGAGGGGCAGGGAGAACCAGAATGTTGATCCTTTGCCCTCTACACTCTGAACACTTACCTGTCCTTGATGCAGTTCGATAATGGTTTTGCAAATGTACAATCCCAGTCCCAGCCCGACGCCAGAACCGCTCTGAACCTCGATTCCCTTCGCACGGTAGAAGCGGTCCCATAGGTGCGGTAGTTCCTCCTCTGGTAGTCCTGGCCCCTCGTCACGGACTGAAACACGTGCCTCTCGCTCCTCCACGCGCAATGTAACTTCAACAGGCTTATCTGCCGTCGAGTATTTGAGCCCATTCGAGATATAGTTCGTCAGCACCTGTTCGATACGGTCTATATCCGCGAATACCGGAACATTTTGTAGAGAGCCTGTATCTAGAGAGATCGTCCTTCGAGATGCTACGCGTGATTGCTCCTGGACAACGTCACGAACTATCGTCGTCAGATCACAAAGCTCCATGTGTGGCTCTAGTTTGTTTGCCTGGATGCGTGACACGTCGAGCAGATCGTTAATGAGCCTCGTCAGACGGTTGACCTGGACGCTTGTACGTCTGAGCAGGTCTTGCGCCTCTTCCTGCAAGCGTAAACGGTCTTCTGAAGAGAGTGCTTCCAGTCCTATCATTTTTTTCAGGCGTCGCTCTAGCAACTGGGTGCTGCCCTTGATCGTGGTGATGGGTGTTTTCAACTCGTGACTGGCAATGCCAAGAAACTCATTCATCCGGTGATTCGCATCGCGGAGTGCGATCTCGTTTGCTCGTGCCTCTGCACTTTCGCGCAAAAGCTGTTCTCTTTCAATCACCAGTGCCGCTAACTTTGCCACTGCTCCAGCAAGTGCCTTCTCATCGTCGGTGTAGATATGCTCTTCGCTATCATAGTCCAGCGAGAGCAAACCCATAAACTCGTGCCCAAGGCTCATAGGCGCGAAAAGAATGCTGCGTGGGTTATAGACGTTGTATCGTTCATTGATTAAAGGCGCTGTCGCATTGAGAAGCACTACCTCTCCTTTACGTAACCTGGGAGCCAATGAAGAGTCGCCCAGGTATTCGTCAACATGTAGTGTCGGTATATCTTCCCACCAGCGACGTTCCTGTTCAGGCGTGAGGCCAACAACCGCGATGGGCAAAAGCCGATTTGAGTGTGGCTCTACAGCGACGAGACCGACACGTTTACAATTTAAAACCCGACTCGTTAATTCTGCCAGTCGTTGTCCTACGACACTGGCTGAGGGATCTTCGGCAGTCTCCTCTATGGTGTCGTCTGACCCTTGTACGAGCGTTTGTGCCATCTCAAGCAGGGCATGTAAGGCGGTATGGGTATACCGTTCCAATCTCCGCCGTTCCGTAATGTCTCTATAAATCGCTACGCCCCCAATAAGCCTTCCATCTTGTATATAGACAGGAGCACCGCTCACGCTCAGGAGAACATCTCGCTCATCTATTGTATGAACAAGAATGTCTATCGATGTCGCTCCCTTAAGTGTCTCGCCTCTCAATATACGATTCTGAGGCAATTGATCGTAAGGGAGATTCTGACCACGCTCATCGTAGATAGTAAAGAACGTTTGCCGTGCATCAGATGGATGCGAGAAGTGACCTGATCTCGTGCCCACAAGTTCGCGGAAGGCAGCGTTTGTGCGTATCATCAGCCCATCTCGATTAAAGACGAAGACAGCATCGGCAATTGCTTCGAAAGTAGCCTCAAGCTCGCTAGCGCTGGCCGATGTTTCGCGCTCCGATTGACGCAAGGCCGACATATCATGACTGATCGCGACCGCTCCTCCTATCTTGTCCCACGGGTCATAGAGGGGGGCCGCACTTACCAGAAGATATCGTTCCTTTCCATTCTCAGGATGCCAGACCATTTCGACTGTAGAGATTACCTCTCCACTCAAAGCGCGTTTAACGGGCAGTTCTTCTGGTGGAAAAAGATTGCCTTTTACCGTGCGCAACTTTCCGGTGCTTGAAGTGTAAGTAGGCAACTCAATCCCTTGCTCTTTCTCCATACGTCGTCCCGCATCATTGAGTCGAACAAGTCTTCCCTGTGCATCATAGATAGAGACACTATCGGGAACGGTCTCGATAACCGCATCGAGCAACGTCCGTTCTGCTATAGCTCCACGTCGCGCTCGCTCAACCTGACTGGCAACGACACTGAAAGTTACGCCAACAAGCAAAAATAATACATTTTCAACCAATTCTTGTGTTTCACCTAAAGCCCAGTTCTCATGTGGGGGGAGAACAAACAAATTCAGCAGGAATAATCCTACAATTGTCGCGATCAGGCTGGGTCCAGTTCCAAAATTTAGCGCTATCACCGCGACGACAAGAGTCTCTAATAAACCGGTAAACGCAAATGGAGGAAAGATGTGGGTAAGCGAAAGTGTTCCGAAGACAGCCACGACCTGGAGTAGGAGTGCAGCAAAATAGCCAACGATAGGATGATGCCATCTTTTGGGCAACCATTGAGGCGCAAAAGTATTGACCAAAAAAAGACGCTGAAGCATTAACCAGAACGACGCTCGCGGCGTTGTACGAGCGTAGTAGTTGCTAGTAAGGCTATCCTCCTGCTGAGAATAAGCGCGAGCAAAATGATGCTGTGGTGGTCTATCTTGCATACATACTACACGGCTCAGGCTAAAACAAAGTGACATAATTCACCCATAATGCACGCCTCGATGTTCCCTACCTCTTCGACCCATGTATAATGCCTTCCAACCGTCACGCCGAAACTGTCATATCCTCTTCTCAAAAATTCTCTTGTAAGCGCGTTTTTTGTAATGAAAGATATGCTCAAAGCATGGTTGACTCATGTGTATCTTATGATAATCTAAGAGCAGAAGGACCTGCTGTACAAGCAAGGGGATGTTGGGGTAGACGTGTAAGGATGATCTTTCTCCTCAGTGACAAGATGTTGCATATTAAGGAAATGATGACATGTCTATGTCTCAACTGCTTCTTGGAACGCTCATTCTCCTCTGTTTTGGAGGAGTTACTGCGCAGGTCCTTCTCATCATTGATTCCAACAGACGAAAGCGCCGATGGAATGAAAGACATGTTCTTGCCAAGGTGACGGACGTGCAGGTGGAAGCAAATAACTTGAGCAGCTACTGGTATGTTATTGCCATATGGTCAGACGTACAGACAGGACAAACTTATACCTTTCGCAGTCGCTCTTTGGCAGTTCGTCCGCAGCAGCGTGTTGGCGATACTGTGATCGTCAGAATCGACCCCAATGACCCCCACCGCTCTTCCATGCAACTTTGAGTTCAATGTGAAGGACGATGCTTTGATAGGTACTCATGGAGCGGCTTGGAGAGAGTGATGCTCCAGAAAGAACAAAAACGAGGAGTTGCCCATCTCGACAGACAGCGTTATAATCTGATAGGTGGATAGGAAGGGTACACCCTCGGTTTATCCTCACTCCACTGGTTATAGATGCGACTGAAGGATACAAAGATACATGTTAATCACACTGCCACTTGTCCTGTTCATCGTTATGGCGGAGGTCTCGATAGGCTCTTTTAGCGTCCTTGTGCTGCTCGACTGGCGTAACGAGGTCAAACGAGGCTTTCTTATTTCTTATGCTCTTATCTATCTCGGCTTGACGGGTCTTACCTATCTGTTTCAGCAGAACTTTTCGACGCCGGAACTGCTTGGTTCCTATGCGCAACTCGACAAAGCCTGGATAGGGTATCAGGCTCTGCCCTTGCTGCTCTTCTTCCTGCTGATGATTCCCTACAACCTGCTGCTTTTTCTTGATAGAAGTGCAGGGGTCGATAGTAAGCAGCGGCAAGAGAATGAAAAGGCTGTACCCACAAAACGCATTTCGCTCCTTCGCGTACTGCGTCTTCTAAGCGGTGCTGCCACCGTTGTTGCTGGACTGACAACGCTTTTTGTAATGGCGATGATCTATCGACCGCTGGCCTCAGCAAACTTAGGTGGAGCATTCACCGTTGCCAGCTTCTTCGCCGCAGCCCTCGCACTCGGTGGTGTACTTACCGCTATGTGGCTCGGTCACTGGTACCTGGTTACGCCTGCCCTCTCCGAGAAACCGTTACAGTTCGCGACGACTCTTGTTCTGCTTGGCGTACTCGCGCAGGTGGTCTTTGCGTTCACTGCTGGTCCAAGCACCGCAACCGCGAATGCTCAGGTGCAGCAGCCACCTGCAACACCTGTTATAGTAGCGCCTACTCAGACAGCAAACAGTCATGTCAAGCCAGCGAACGCACCCGTTTATACTCCGCTTAGCACCGATGCAATCGGCTGGATTCGTGTACTGGTAAGCTTCATCATGCCCCTGGTGCTCGGCGGTCTGGCCTGGAAGCTGATACGTGACCGCTCATTCCAGTCCGCCACAGGTATGCTTTACCTTGTCGTTGTCTGTACTCTTGCAGGAGAAGCGATGGCAAGAGGACTGTTTTTAGTTGGATTGTAAACTTCTTTACGAACAAAAGGAAGACATTGTAGCGTACCCAACAGGTGCGCTACAATGTCTTCCTTTTGTTTTATGCCGAAGCCCTTGTACTTAATCATCTCTTTCTTGCGGTCAACGATATAGGTGAAGCCTTCTTCATCTACGTGACCGAATGTCACCAGTGTAGAGCCAGCCATCGCGTAGTGCGCGTGCCGTCTCTTGGGGAGCCTTCCAATATCCCTTCATAACCTGTGGTCCGCGAACGACGATTTCGCCATCTTCCCCTACTGGTAGCTCACGCGTGCCGATTTCAATGTCCATGATCTTTTGGTCCGTGTTATGGACAGGCATGCCGATGCTCTCCAGGCGCATGACTGGGAAGGGTTGAGCGTGTGTGAGTGGCGAAGCCTCCGTCAATCCATAGCCCTGCACAACGGTGACGCCTGTCTTCTCATTGAGCTTACGTGCAGGTCCTGGTGGCAATGGGGCGGCACCTGAGAAGATAAACTTGACCGTCTTTAGTTTGCTGAGATCAACGGGTGCGTTGGCAAGGGCCAGAACGATTGGTGGCACTGCGAAGTAGTAGGTTACTCCATACCGTTCGCACATCTCTAGTGATTGCAACAGGTCAAAGCGTTCCATGATAACCTGTGTGCCGCCACATGCCAGGAAGCCACCCGTCAACATTACACCGTAGATGTGATAGAACGGGAGAAAGTTCAATGCTACATCAGTGAGGTTTGCACGCAGCGAAGTTGTGAACTGAAGATTATTAGAGCCTAGATTGCGATGAGTGAGCATTGTTCCTTTAGGGAAGCCCGTTGTGCCAGAAGAATACGGCAAGCCTGGGTCCTTTCTGGCTCGACTCTCCTATGAGCAGTTCAGAAGACTATGTGGGGCATCTCATATGCGGTTTAAGCATACAAGCTGTTCTTGAGTTGTAGCATACTCTAGTTGCACGGGGAGGTCAAGGTTGTGAGCATTCATAGTTATGACAAGCAGGGTATTCCATGACATTTTTTATACAGTATGCCATATGAAATTTGTATAAAACAGCGCGCCTCATAAGCACTGCTATGGGATGCACTGTTTATATAGCCACTTACTTCCCGAGTTGACGGTGTACCTCTGCAATGTCGTAGTAGATCGACTCGCGTGTGATCTTGCCGTTTTGCCTTACGACCACCGTCACACCAGGAATAGAGAATGCGCGACCGGAGGCAGGTAAACCAGGAAGGTGTCCCGAGTGAGTGCCAGTGGCAACCCATTCGACTGTTACCTGTGAGCCATGCGCTATGCGGTTCGTTACCGCTATCTTCAGGTTTGGAATAGCTTCAAAGCCTGTTCCCTTGCGTGCCAGAATAGCGGCATGCCCAACGAATGCTGTTTCAGACATGCTGTCCTCTACGACGGCATCATGAGCATAGTCATTCTTCATGCCACCGGCATCGCCCTGATTCTGCTTAGCCAGGTGCTTATCATGAAGGTTGAGGTTACGAGTGGTCTCTTCATCCGCATTCCTGACAACATCGGGTTTTGTTGTAAACGCTTTAGATTCGGCAACGGTAGCGATAACGACCGCTCCTGTAGCGGTAACACCCATTGCGGTAAGTGCTTTGATAAAATTGCGGCGCGGCATCTTTCCTGCTCGCATATTCTCGACCATCTCTGGAATGGTTGTTGCTTCTTGATTTTCCTGCATGACTTCCTCCTGGTACATCCGCTTCATGAACGGGGAACGGACAGTGCTTTGCTCGTCCGTGGGCGCAATCAATTGGGCCCCTACGGTGCAATCGTCCTTTGGGCGCAATCAATTGGGCCCCTACGGTGCAATACTGTTCAAATAAGGAGAATCTGAGCGTTTATTGCAGAGCTAGAATCGCTCGTTTTGAGCATGCCATGACACTTATCTGAACAGTATTGCCCCTACGGGATCCTGTTTCCGTAGCGGATGCACCATTTATTCTCACATAGTGATTGCTGGATATAGCGCCCTATGCAATAATCTCAACCAAATACTGCGACCTCTTTTCTAAATGTAGCATATGTTTATGTATAAATAACAATAATCGGGTTAAGAATTGACGGTAAATTATTCTTTAGGGTTGAGTTCTGATAACCGCAAAATTGCAGCGTGGTGGGTGCTAAACAAAGGATATGTGTTGGTGTTACAATGTGTCTATACTGCAATCGCTACGATAGCGAATAGAAGGGGGTACAGCGTGAGCAGCAGTACAGAGGTAGCGGGGCTTGATTGGTCTCCCGAACGATTAATTCCCGCCTTTCAATCACCAGATCGCCTCGAGATATACAATGTTGGTGGAGCTTCGCGCGACGCACTACTCGCCATTACCACGTTAGTTGGTCTTATCAATCGTCCACAGCCTAAAGTGTATCTTATTCTGGGCAATGATGAGGAGTTCTGGCTCAAAGAGGTTTTCAGTTCGATACCACAAATATTCTCTCCAGCAAGCAAAGACAACGCTCTCGATGCTTTGCTCGACGCGTACCATACGAGCGTTCAGGGTCTGATTGTGTACGACCCCAATCTTGATGACTCCATCAATATCGCTACTATGATTGCTGCTCAACGTAACGGCGTTGCGGTCTCGCCTGCTCAAGTGCAGGCACTTCAGAAGAAGTATAACTTTTCCATTCTCGCTGATTTACGGGTACATGGTTGGAAGAGCCGCTTACAAGCCTATCAGTGGGCATTTGAGAACCTACGCAGTGGCTGCTCATCACATCTCGTTGCCGGAATTGATTTCAAAAATGTGAACCTGCGCTCGTTCCTGGTCGCCACGCGGACCTTTATTTACACCCTGGACTCACGTAACTATCTACCCGACTTCAACGGGTTGCTGCATGCTGAACGGTTCTCGGAGCGCGAACTTATGAAGCAAATCTTTGGCTCATTCCAACCTGGGGCTGTTCATCTTGGCTGGTTTATGGATGAGAGTAGTGGTGTCAAACTAGCCTCGCAGAGGGGAATATGCATACTAGCTACTGATCACTTCGCAAACTTAGAGGTATGGACCTCTGTACAGCCGACCTCCAGGGCTCCCTCTATCTCCTCTCCTATTGCAGGTATAGATAGACCTGCTGACGAGACAAACACCGTTTATGTGTCCTTCACTATTAGTGATGGTGACAACCTTCAGTATAGCCAGCACCGTATGAAAAATATCTGGCGAGACGATGCGCGAGGCTCGATTCCTATAGGTTGGACCATCTCACCCTCTCTTATGCATGTGGCACCCGCACTCGCGGAATACTATCGAGCCTCCGCGACTCTTAATGATGAATTGATTGCTGGGCCAAGTGGTGCTGGATATATGTTCCCGTCGCATTGGCCTCCCGAGCATCTTGACTACTTTCTCCAGCGTACTGGGCAACAAATGCAGGCAATGGGTATCACAACGCTCGAAGTGCTTGATGCTGATTGCTTAAAAAGTTCAGGTCTTCCGTTGATTTCACAGCTTAATCCCAGTATGATCTTTTCACACAATGACCGACAGAAAAGCTTTGCGCGGACACTACGTCCATTTGGTCTACGCGGTATTTTGAGTGGTGCCGGTAAGAGGAAAAGTGATTGGAAAATGATAGATGATGTACCGTTCTATCAAAACCTGGGTCTGGCGGGTAGTGTCAGTGGAACCGTCGGATTGATCAAAAATGCTGTTGCAAAGCACGCACAGCGTCCACTTTTTCTCAATGTCTATATTCTTGCGTGGAATATGACGCCTTCTGATTTGAAGAGAGTTGTGCAGCAACTTGACAAAGGGTATGAGATTGTTCTACCAAAAACACTCCTGGCAATGCTCGCTGAGACGATGGCATGAGTACATCACAAATGCCACCTGTTGGCTGCTATCGCTTAATGCGCGGCGTGACTATCGGGGAAGACGAGAATGGTGGGATAGTCGCGCTCTGCGGTTATCCGCTGAGGGTTGTGCGTCTAAATGTAACAACTGCTCGGCTTCTCTCTCTTTGTACCGAGGGGCGTACGGGTGAGCAACTGGCGGCACTCATGAATATGTCCATTAAGCGTGTGCAAGCTCTCTGCGATCAATTACGTGGAAAATCGCTCTTAGAGGTTGGCTCAACACCTTCACCTGCTGTATGGCCCAATGTCTCCATTATCATTCCCAGCTACAACCGAGTAAAAGAACTTGAGCGTTGCCTCCGTTCCCTATTCGATCTGAACTATCCTCTCCACCTGCTAGAAATCCTCGTTATTGACGATGCATCGACTGATGAAACTTGTACCATGCTGCAACGCCTCACGCGAGAAGCAACGACACGCGGCCTGGCTTTGCGAACTGTACATCACGACAAAAAGCAAGGCGTCGCGATCAGCCGCAACATAGGGGCAGAGGCTGCAACATATGAACTTATTGCCTACATTGACAGTGATTGCGTCGCCTCTGTCAACTGGCTCATGGAACTTGTGCCTGCCTTTCAAGATGATCGCACAGCGGCTGTAGGTGGTATGATCCGAGCATATGAATGTAATACTTTGTTGGGACGTTATGAGGATGTGTGCTCCTCGCTCTACATGGGTGAGCGACCGCAACAGGTGTGCCTTGGAGGGGCACTCACGTACCTACCAACCGCGAACATGCTGATCCGACGCACGATGTGGCAACAACTGGGTGGCTTCGCCTCACTCACTCAAGGTGAAGATGTAGACCTTTGTCGTCGTCTCCTCCTGACTGGTGCACACATTCATTATGTGCCACAAGGCATCGTCTATCATGACTACCGTACAACAATGGGGGCATTTCTGCGCATTCGTGCCGCCTATGCGACGGCAGAAGCTGTGCTCTTACAACGGCATCCTACGGAACGACGCATTTTAGTGCTGCCACCGGAACAGGCAACGTTCGCGGGGCTGATGATTGGGGGGGGGTGGGCGGCGCTTGGTGCACTATGGCAATGGATGGTAGGAAGGCCCAGGCAGCAGGGCGACCACAAGGGATCGCCCCTACTATACCCGCTCTCGCCGCACAAGCGGCGCAGTATAGGGGCGATCCCTTGTGGTCGCCCTGCCTGGGGAGGCAATGGAGTTGTGGGTGTCCTGCTGCTGTTCACCGCTCTATTCGTAACCCTCTTCGGCACCCGCAAGCGTCTGCAAAAGGTGAGGCAGCAGCGCGTTCGCGTAGGTGCTGTTGAAGTCTTCAAAGCAACCTTACGTGGTCATCTAGCATACACATATCATCTGTGTCGTCATCTAACGCGCTATTATACCCTGCCGTTGCTACTTGTAGGTGTGCTATTGCCTCCTCTGATACTAGTTATAGTCATTTTGATTGGTATTGTCGTCATCGTAGATTATACACGTCTCAAGCCAAACATGAATCTGGGCCAGTATGCTTTTTGTACCATTCTCGATGATTGCGCCTACGAGGTTGGTGTTGTGCGAGGCTGTGTCAAGCATAGGACATGGAAGCCTTTGTTGCCTCTTATAAAGAAGCGCATGCAGTGAAATGAGTAAACTAGTCGGGACAGATCTCAGGCTGTTTTGATCTTTGCTACATCCTCCAGGCCAAGCTCTTTGAGGAACTGTGCCTTTAGCTCGAATTTTTTGATTTTACCACTGGCGGTCAGAGGATAGTCGGTCACGAACGCGATGTACCTGGGTACCTTGTGACGGCTGATGTTATTCTTGCAGTAGGTACGCAACTCCTCTTCGGTTGCGCTTTCACCTGGTTTGAGTCGCAAGACAGCCACTAGTTCTTCGCCCATGACGGCATCGGGTACGCCTATTAGCTGTGCATCCGATACTTTAGGATGGCGCATCAAGAACTGCTCGATCTCCGCAGGGTATACATTCTCTCCGCCTCGGATAATCATGTCCTTGACGCGGCCCACAACGTTGACATAGCCCTGAGCATTCATCGTCGCCAGGTCGCCCGTATGCAACCAGCCTTCCGTGTCAATCGTTTCGGCAGTTTTTTCAGGCATGTTGTAGTAGCCCTTCATTACTAGAAAGCCACGCGAGAGCAGTTCGCCGCGCTCACCCAAGCCAACAGGTTCTCCTGTCTGTGGGTTCACGATTTTTACCTTTACATGGGGAAATGGTCGTCCCACCGTCGATGACTTCAACTCGAAATTATCATCATCCAGTGTCATCGTACCAGCTCCAGTGGATTCGGTCATGCCAAAGAAAATTTTACAATCCGCGCCCATTCTATCCTTGACCTGTTCCATTAACACTGTCGGAATGGCTGTGCCTCCTGTGTATATCTGTCGCAAGGACGAGAGGTCAAATTCAGAGAAACGGGGATGGTTGAGCATAGCGATCAGCATTGTTGGTACACAGAAAGAGGTTGTTCCTTTTTCATCAGCAAGAAGCCGCAATTCCTTGTCAGGATCGAAGGCAATCAGCGGAATCATCGTCAGTCCACAGAGTATCGAGAAGATGACGAAGTTCGACCCTGCAATATGAAAGAGTGGCATGGGACTGACATAGCGATCAGCGGAGTAGTCTCTGCCCCCTCTCACTACGTGCAATGTGTTTACGATATTGGAATGAGTGAGCATGGCTCCCTTGGGAAAGCCTGTGGTTCCACTGGTGTACATTATCATGGCAACGTCCTGAGACGTAACACTTGCCTGTCGCTCACGCAGCGTTTCGGATGAGATGCGCTCGCCTAACGCTTCAATCTGTGAGTAGAGCAGCAAACCGCGCTGGGGGATATTTCCTATCGCAGCTACTCGCTTCAAGCGAGGTAGTGTTGTACTCCGCAATGGCTCATAGAGCGGCTCGTCGAGGTTCCTTATTTCTGGCACAATAGTATAGATGGAGTTCAGGTATGAGTTTCCACGAAACTCCTCGACCATGAAAAGCGTACTGATATCGCCCTGGCGCAGTACGTACTCTACCTCTGATGTGCGGTATGCCGTATTTATCGTGACCATGACCGCTCCAATGCGAGCGAGGGCTAATTGCAGGTATATCCACTCCGGTACGTTGGGTGCCCAGACCGCCACATGTTCGCCCTTCTCAATCCCCAGCGCCAGCAGCCCCTTCGCTATGCGATCTACTTTGTCTCGGTACTGGCTATAGCTCAAGCGCAGTAAAAGACCTATTTCTGGATAGTGATAGATCAGTGCCTCTTTACCTGGCCTCATCTGGACCTGCTGATCGAGTAGGTCTCCAATGGTCGTGTTCAGTAACTCCAGCCCTTCGCTCTCGGCTTCCCAGACTGCTCGGTCTCCTTTGACTGTCATGTGCCTCTCCTTCAGTGTCTAGTGTTGCAGGACGCATTCAGGGTCCTTGATACTCAACTTTTGATGAACAAACCACTTGGTTGCAGGACAGCCTCCGTGACAGGAATTGTACTGCCCACATCCTGTGCAGGCTCCCCCGCCCATATTGCGGTAGTAGTCGAACAGCAGGGAGTCTTGCCATATCTCTCTAAACGTTTGATGGTGCAAGTTTCCTGCCTCAAACTCTGGTGCCTGGAAGAAGGCGCATGGATACACCTCGCCTTCTGGACAGATGCAGCATGTTGCAGTCGCGGCACCACACACATCGAGACCCGCCAGCTTATTACCAAAGGCGTTGAGATGGAAGAACGAGTCCGCCGTTAATACATCGGGATGGTCAGTTAGCCAGTGGGTGAACTCGCGGTATTGCTCTTGCGTTGGGTGCAAATCCGCCCATACATCCTGACCTCGTCCAGAGGGACGCAGGCGTGTCACGCGCAGCTTCGCGTTGAAGCTAGCCGCGATATCACGCAGGCGATCTAGCTCAGAGAAGCTATGGCGCGTCAGCACACTATTCACTGTCAGGCTATGATTCTCTGCCGCCAACAACTCAAGGCCATGTAGGGCGCGATCAAAGACGCCTTTGCCGCGTATGCTGTCGTTCGTCAGCGCTGTTCCACCATCCAGACTGACCTGGAAGTAGAGTGGGTCGAACTGCTTTAGTCGCCTGGCTCGCTCAACTGTGATAAGTGTTCCGTTGGTGCTGATGCACATCACGAGGCCGCGTTGTGTACAGCGTTCAAGCACCTGCCAGATGCCAGGATAAATAAACGGTTCGCCACCTCCAAAGTGAATTTGAAAGACCTGCATCTGCGCCAGTTCATCGACTAAAGCCAGGGCTTGATGTGTCTTTAGCTCCCCTGGGCGGCGGCGTCCAGATGCTGAGAGGCAGTGTATGCATGCGATATTGCAGGCTGCGGTAATCTCCCACGTTACTGTGATGGGAGCCGACAATCCACCCTGTAAGAAACGCTGTGAGCCACGCCCCTGCTTCTGTGATATTATTTCACCCGTCTGCTGCATAGCCGTAAGTGCGAGGGGGTGTACAGTTCCTACTTTGCTGTTTGTAGGGCGGCTGGGACGTTCCATGAAGCGCACAAGTTGCACCATCGGGAAAACTCCTCTCATCACTGGTCGTTAAAGAAATATAGAGCGTTGGTGTTGTATTTTATCGGCATTGCCAGAAGGCCCTCGGCTTCTAGCCGTAGATGAATGGCGACCTCTTGACATTTCTACAGTTTAAACTACAATGCAGGTGTCATCATCGGCAGAAAATGCCCTTGAGTGAGAGAACCTATCATTGCCCCTGTTGCCTCCTTTCGATAGACCGCGATCTCAATGCAGCCTTAAACATTTTGGGATTGGGACTACAATCCTGCGTCATTCCAGAAGCCCCGTGTCTTTAGACCTGGGGAGTAGTCACGAAGCGATTTCCGAGCCTACATGTATAAAGCCGCGCTTGACAAGATCATCGAGTGCGGCATACAACTTGTGTTTACTCGTCTCGGAATAGTGATGAGCTTCAATGGCGGTACTTAAATTCCCTTCGTGCTGTTGCTGACCAGTAATCAGGAGTTCGATCAGTTGAGGAGAGTTGATGAACGAGAGCCCACCTCGGTCGGCGCAACCATATTTGTAGAGAATGCCGCCGAACGACTCGCGCCGAATCTTGACCTCTGCAATGAGCCGATAGTGCACAGGGGACTGGGACATAGTTGCCTCCTTAGAGGAATGAAGCGATGTATTCCGTAGAAGCAAGCATACCTAGAAAAAAGGTGAGAGTCAAGGGCAACAAAGTGGATGCTCTGTTAGAGGAGAAGTTGACGTAGCTTATTGAGTGTTCTATCAAATCCAGCATGCGGAAGGAGCGAAGTTGGTGCGTTAGAAGTCCTATCCAGGAGAATAGCTTTGACGGCAGCACCAAATTGAATGCGGGAATTACTGGATGTTCTCAAACAGAAGCATTCTATACGATACGGATATTGTTTATCTCCGATGAGGACCATGTCTCTGATAAGTCTTGTTGTGGCGTTGGTGATGTAATGATATGGGTATATCTCGTTTCGTTCAAAGGTTTCCCAATGGCGAAAGGCATTGATACTACTCTCAAAGACTCCTATGAAGCGGCTAGTGAGAAAGATGTAGGTATATACATTGACACTGCATCTCAATTGACCGTCTTTCCCTCTTGTTACAAGTACTTCTTCAGGTGTGTAGTCATCCATCAGCATTGAACATGGTAGAACAAAGCTATGAATGAGTAGCCGCTGCTCAATGAGATCATTTTCATCTATGTTAAGTGTATGAAGCCCTTTAAGATAGAGATCTTCTGCCTGTTCCTGCAGCCATTGGTCATACTGGTCATCGGTAGGATTTGATTTTCTTATACGGAGAGCGGTAACAGTACCAATAACGCACAAAATCACACCTATGCTAATGACAATAAGGTTGATATTGAGGATACCCCCGATGATTCCTATCAGGATACCGATGAGAACCGTAATCCAGGTCCAGGAGGGAACTTTTCTTGGAAAGAAGTATCGGTTCGTCTCCTGTTCAGATAGTTGTCGTGGTAGAATATTCATGTATTGTTGGTTTTGCATATGTTTCCTACCAAATCTCTTCTGCTCGACCTTCTACTATTAGAGACGTTGCTTCAAACATTACATAAAAAGAAATGGTTTGTATCGGAGACTTGAATTAGTGAATAAGTGATGGTATGCTCTACACACGATGTTGAGTTCCTACCATCGAAGCGAGGTATAGCAATGGCAGACATCTCCTCTACCGTCAACCCAACTAACCAAGCAGTTGAGCAGAATGCCACTACAGGAGTCCCCACACCTGAGATTCTTGAGGAAGAAATTGAGCTTGAGGAGTTAGACGAAGAACTCATCATCGAAGACTTCACCATTGATGGTATCTGTGGCGTCTACTAATTCCTTCCGCTTCCAGGATCGTACCGTATTTATTACAGGAGCGGCACACGGTCAAGGCCGTTCGCATGCCCTTGCATTCGCACGCGAAGGGGCGCGTCTTGTCGTGTGCGACGCCTGCCGTCAATATAACACCATCCCTTATCCACTAGCGCAGCCCGAAGAGTTGGCGTCGCTTGCTCATGAGATCGAACAGATGGGACGACCCATCATCGCTGAGCAGGTAGACGTAACCGACCTTGCTGCAATGCAGGCACTTGTAGAGCGGGCGAGGCAAGAACATGGTCCTATCGACATTGTGGTAGCGAATGCTGGTGCCTATTCCTTTGCGCCGAGCTGGGAACTGAGCGAGGAGCAGTGGGATGAAACGGTCAACGTTTGTCTCAAGGGCGCCTGGATTACTTGTAAGGTTTCTATTCCACAGATGCTCGACAGGCGTAACGGCAAGATCATTTGTATCTCATCGACCGCAGGGCAGAAGGGTATGGCAAACCTTGGGCACTACGTTGCAGCCAAACATGGTGTTCTTGGTCTCGTTAAAACGCTGGCTATCGAACTAGCTCAATACAACATCAATGTCAACGCCATCTGCCCAACCAGTGTCGATACCGCAATGGTTAATAACCAGGCGTTATACGATATTTTCGCGGGTGGCCCTGGCCCAAACGCGACTCGTGAGCATATGCTGGAGCTAACGAATCAACTCAATCTCTTTCCTGATCGTAACCTCTTATCCCCCGAGGCGATCAGCGCCGTTGTGCTATGGTTGTCCTCTGATGAGGCGCGACACATAACTGGATGTGCCTTACCTGTCGATGCTGGGTACTGGACACGATAATGGATTGTTTGAAGTACTTTAGATAAGTTCATTGACATCTTGCTATCTACATGCTACCTTACTACTCGGATACCTCTAACTACCATCTCTATATGCCATCTGAAGGGACTATGTTTGAGGGAGCATAGCGATTATTCAGAGTAGGACGATAGCTGCTACATAGAGTGGATATGATCGACTACAATATACTGACTATTTCTCAATATGCACAAATAAGCAACTGGCAGCTTCACCCTTTCTGTGTAATTGTGTACGCCGTACCTTCCACAGTTCTGGCTCATCAGAAAGGAAACGTTACTTGAAACGATCTTCCGTTAGTTCTCTGCTAAGGATACGTATTATCGTACCCTTGGTTTTCGTGGCAGCCGCAATTTGTTTTGTGCCTGTCGCGACGAATCTAGCGCGTGCTGCTGGTAGCACTACTCGTGCGACGGCTCATGCATCTGGTAAACCCTTTGCTCGTATGCGCCACACATTCATCAATGGTAGTGGTCAGGCTCCTACCGATGCTCAATGCCGTGCAAAGTCTGGTTATCCTTGCTATAGCCCTCAGGAGATGCGTAAGGCATACAATATCACTCCACTTATTGATGCTGGCTACACAGGTAAAGGGCAGTCGATTGTGATCATCGACTCATTCGGTAGTCCCACAATCGCCAATGATCTGCACGTCTTCGACAAAGATTACGGTCTGCCTGATCCTCCATCGCTCAAGGTGCTTGCCCCGCTGGGAACAGTTCCCTTTGATCCTAACAATAGCGATCAGGCCGGTTGGGCATTCGAGACGACTCTTGATGTCGAATGGGCGCATGCAATCGCCCCAGGTGCTAACATTGTCCTCTTGACCAGTCCTGTCTCTGAGACACAGGGTGTACAGGGCCTGCCGGAGTTCTTGTTCCTGGAGCAGTACGCCGTCAAGTACCATCTGGGCAAGATTATCTCCCAAAGTTGGGGGACCACTGAAAACACACTCTTTACCAAGCAAGGTAGGCTGGAGATCGCCCAGTACGAGAAGTTCTACCAGTACGCCGCACAGCAGAACGTAACCGTTCTTGCCTCGGCTGGTGATGGTGGTACTGCAAATCCTGATGTCAATGGCAAGATTTACCCATTCCCCACCGTCGGCTTCCCTGCTTCGTCACCTTATGTGACAGCAGTTGGTGGTACCAGCCTGTATGCCGATACTACTGGAAAATACCAGTCAGAAACTGTTTGGGATGAAGTCACAAAGCAAGGTGGCGCAACAGGCGGTGGTGTCAGCGAGTACTTCAAGGAGCCAGGATACCAGTCCTCGACTCTTCCCAAAGCCGATCAGAAGATTCTGAAAGGGTATCGTGCCATTCCTGACATCTCGTACAATGCCGACCCCTATACAAGCATCCTGGTCTATCTCAGCTTTATTCCTGGTAAAGCAGGATACTACGCCATCGGTGGAACCAGCGAAGGCTCACCTCAATGGGCTGGCATCGTTGCAATCGCGAATCAGTACGCCAGACATGCACTGGGTTTCTTGAATCCTGCACTCTATAAACTTGGAACCAGCAGCGAATATCGTGGAAGCTTCCATGATATCACTGTAGGCAACAACGGCTACGATGGTATTCCAGGCTACAATGCTACTCCTGGCTGGGATGCTGCAACTGGCTTCGGCACACCTAAAGTCTCTCATCTCATTCCTGAATTGATTGACGCGAGCGCAAAGGCCGCCTAGATCAGGTTCATGAAGTATGCAAAGGGGACGTGACAACTTGTCACGTCCCCTTTGCATACTTCATGAATAACATGGTTAGCACAACATTTTTTTGACACAGCACTTACTCTTGTGGTACCATGCAACAACTTGTCAGTCTTAGCATTCTATTTATTGGCGATGTCTACCCGATGTAGAGTGCGAGCTACGACGAAAGCGGGGATCATGGCAACCTTCCCGTTCAGTGCTATGGTTGGACAACAGAAGATGCGACTCGCCCTCATCCTTAACGCCATCGATTCCTCGATTGGTGGAGTTCTTATCTGTGGACGCAGAGGCACAGGCAAATCAACCGCGGTTCGTGCCCTCACTAATCTGCTTTCTGCTATTGCTGGTGTGGCTGATTGTTCCTACTTTTGTGATCCTGCTGCTCCACGTTGGATGTGTGCAAACTGTCAGACTCGCCTCGAATATCACGAAATTCTTCCTGTCGAACAACGTTCCGTTCCATTTGTTCCGCTCCCGCTCAATGCTAGCGAGGATCGTGTAGCTGGTAGTTTCGATCTTGAGACTGCGCTAGAGAGTGGACGAAGCTATTTTTCTCCCGGTCTGCTCGCCGAGGCCAATCGAGGCTTTCTCTATGTTGATGAGATCAATCTGCTCAATGACCACGTCGTAGACCTGCTGCTAGATGCCGCTGCGCTTGGCATCAACCGTGTCGAGCGCGACAATATTTCGACCGCTCACCCTGCACGCTTCGTCTTGATCGGTACGATGAACCCTGAAGAGGGTATGCTGCGTTCTCAGCTTCTTGATAGAATTGGGCTATATGTTGATGCCGAAGACATACGCGACCCGGCTATCCGTGCTACAGTGGTAGAGAGACGCCTTGCCTACGACTCATCACCTTCTGATTTCATCGAAAAGTGGTCAGAGGCCGAGCAGATATTGCAGAGCCGTATTCAACGGGCGCAACACCTGTTGCCCTCTATACGAGTCTCCGACTACTTCCGCCAGGTTGTTGCCTTCCTGGTCGATCAGAGGCTACATGCTGAAGGTCATCGTGGTGACGTCGTGATGCTGCGTACCGCTCGCGCCCTGGCCGCGTGGGATAATCGTACAGAGGTGCAACTCTCGGATATAGAACAGGCAGCTACTCTTGCCCTACCTCACCGCACGCGCAGTGATAGTTCGATTACTCAGCAGTTCGTTCGTACTCTCGAACAAGTCCCTGTATCGACGAACGATAACGATACGCCCGAGGAGATAGCGACCGTCGATGATGATGTGGAGGTGGAGGAGCGCACCGACGAGCAAGAGGGACCCTCTGGGCTAACACGCCACATACATGGCAACCAGGATGTCGCACAGATACAAGCCCTCATCAACGTAGTACGTGACCGCGTCACCCGTCAGGAGGCTGGCCGCCGCTTTCTCTCGCTTACAGCGCGGCGTAGTGGACGCTTCACGCGAAGTCGCCAGGCCAACCCCGTCACTGATGTCGCCTTCGCCTCTACTATTCGTGCCGCCGCACCCTATCAACAAGCACGGGGACGTGTTAAGGGTGGTAAATTAGAGCTACGCGTTGATGATCTGCGCCAAAAGGTGCGTGAACGCAAAACGCGTGCCCTGGTTATTCTCGTTGTCGATGGCAGCGACTCGGTGATGGCGCGACAACTGATGCCCAAAACCAAACGCATTCTTTTAGCACTCTTACAAAACGCCTATGAGAAACGTGACCGCGTCTGCATGCTGGTCTTTCGCTTCGCACAGGGACGCGTCGTCTTACCGCCTACCCGAAACTTTACGAATGCTCGTCAATGTGTGGATGAGCTTTATATTGGCGGTTGTACTCCACTGGCGACTGGCTTGCTAGAGGGGCTACGTCTCGCCGAAACCGAACGATATCGCAACCCTACAGTCAAGCCTATCTTGATCGTCCTGACCGATGGAGTCGCTAATATCGACCTTTCTGGCAACATGCGCAGCAGCACGCCGCAGCGTGATGCCCTCGACATTGCCCAGGAGATCGCTGCTCATCGCATATCCACGGTCTTGATTGATACAAACCCACATCCAACCGTGACGAATGAGATTGGAGAGAAGGTGCCGAGTCCGTGCCGAGAGTTGGCCCGAGCCTTAGATGCTGACTACTACCAGTATCGTTTGCCACATGAAGCACAATTACTACGAAAGGGGTAGAAATAGCCGTTATACGTCGCTCACACATACTACGTTGTCCTTTGAAGAACCAGCCTGTTTAGTGATGAGAGTATACCACTCTCAAGGAAGGGACGTTTTCGATGAAGACACGAACCGCAGTCATCTACAAACCCGGTGAACCCATTCAGATCGAAGAGATTGAACTGGACGCACCTAAGGCTCACGAAGTACAGGTGAAGATGGTCGCCGCTGGTATCTGCCACTCCGACTATCACATCATTTCGGGTGAACTTCCTAGCTATTTACCAATGGCTCTTGGTCATGAAGGAGCAGGCATCGTCGAAGCTGTCGGACCGGAAGTGACTGCTGTCAAACCCGGAGACCATGTCGTTCTCACTTTCATTCCCTCTTGTGGCGTGTGTTACTACTGTACAACAGGCCACGCCAACCTGTGTAACATGGGTGCGGCGATTCTGATGGGGCCTCTGCTTGATGGCACCTTCCGCATGCATACGTCAAAGGGTGAAGATATTGGTCAGATGTGTGTCGTCTCCACCTTTAGTGAGCGTACAGTTGTTCCCGATGCGTCCGTCGTCAAGGTAGAGGACTACTATCCACTCAATAAAGCTGTGCTTGTTGGCTGTGGTGTGCCGACGGGTGTGGGTGCTGTTATCCATCGTGCCAAGGTTGAGGCGGGAAGCACTGTTATGGTTATTGGCTGTGGTGGCATTGGTATGAATGCTGTTCAAGGCGCTGCACTGGCGGGCGCACGTATGGTTATCGCTGTCGATACCTCTGACTACAAGCTTGAAAGGGCCAAAGAGTTTGGGGCGACTCATACGATTAACCCCAAGAATCAGGACCTCGTGCGAACGGTCAAGGACCTGACCTATGGCGAAGGCGTGCGCTACGCTTTTGAGGCTATTGCTACCCCCGCAACCATCGGCCAGGCATATGCCTGTACCGCCAAAAATGGGACCGTGGTTGTAATTGGCTTGACTCCTGCAACAGCCGAGTCTATTCCGATACCTCCACTTGATCTAGTGCTCTTCCAGAAAACGGTGATGGGAACCCTTTATGGCGACTCGCAGCCGCGCAAAGACATTCCTGAGCTACTTGCGCTTTATCATGCTGGCAAGATCAAATTGGACGAGATGATTACGAAGACGTACACGCTCGATCAGGTGAACGAAGCCTATGATGACTTGATTGCAGGCAAGAATATTCGTGGTGTGATCGAATTCGCACAGTAGTCTTGTATAGGTGCAATCTTGTTCATTTTCATTATTGCGCCTAACCTCATGTATCGCGCCCTGTATGTTGAAGAACACACAGGGCGCACTCAAATGCAATGATTGCATGAACGGATAGGCGATAATGTATACGTATCCATTCAGCGCTATTGTCGGTCAAGAAGAGATGAAGCTTGCACTTCTCCTCAATGCCATTCAGCCATCTATTGGTGGCGTGCTCATTCGTGGCGAAAAGGGCACTGCCAAATCGACAGCGGTTCGCGCCCTCGCTGCTGTACTGCCCGAACTTTCCGTTGTAAGCGATTGTCCATTTGCCTGTCCACCCGATCAGCCAGCACTTATGTGTGATTCCTGTCGAGGCCGTAGAGAAAGTGGCGAGGTACTTCCCGTTATACAGCGACAAATGCGTGTTGTTGATCTTCCTATTAATGCTTCGGAAGACCGCGTTGTTGGAACGCTCGATCTTGAACATGCACTGCATGAGGGACAGCGCCGCTTCGAGCCAGGAGTACTCGCCGAGGCTAACCGAGGAATTCTCTACGTCGATGAGGTCAACCTGCTCGATGATTACGTCGTCGATGTGCTGCTCGATTCGGCTGCTATGGGTACTAATATCGTTGAGCGCGAAGGAGTCTCCTTCAGCCACCCCGCACGTTTCCTGCTCGTCGGCACGATGAATCCTGAAGAAGGCGAACTGCGACCACAATTGACCGACCGCTTCGGCCTCTGTATCGACATTGCTTCTATCCACGATGTTCGTAAACGCGTCGCGATTGTTGAACTGCGTGAACGTTTTGAGGCGGCACCAGAAGCATTTCTTGAGGAATGCGCTCCCGCAGAGCAAGAGCTACGCACCCGTATCGCCCGTGCTTCTCAGTTAGAGCGCCGGGTCATTGTTCCACGTGATGTTGCCGAACTCATCGCCATTATCAATATAGAACTTGATATAGACGGGCATCGTGGCGACATCGTGATGCGTAGAGCGGCACAAACCTATGCTGCCTATCTCGGTGTAGAAGAGGTCACATCCGATCATGTCTACACTATTGCACCAATGGCCTTATCTCATCGCCTGAAACGTTTACCATTGCAGCAGGCTTCGCGCACCGTCGATGACGCGCTTAAAGCCGTCAAAAAGAAGTTAGCTTGAGGGCAATTTATCAGTTGTTTGCTGAAAGAAGCAGTATCACCAGGCAGGTCGTCAACAGCATTACGAAATGTAGATTGTCACGCTGTTGTCGCTGAACTACGTTCTATCCTAGCTGCATAAGCGGCTCAACACAACAGAAAAGTGGCTCGGTAACAGTAAAAAGCTATTGAAAGTGTGTGAAAATCGTGTGAAGATGCTTCAAAAATAATCATGTCTCTAGTGGCCTGTGAAGCGGTGTTATGAGATGCGAAAAATGCAAGCTTGCATTTTTCAATACTTGAGCTTAACGCGCATCTCAATGCGAAAATAGACACGATGTACCAGCCTATTTTTATTGCAATTCAAAACAGCAAAAAATCACAGTAATAAGTGCTCCTGACAACGCTTGACAAAGACACAAAAAGAGGCTATTATGAATGCAAGATAAGTTTACTTATCTTGCATAAGCGATCAGCAAAAAGGAGAAACTGCAATGGAAAAACTGTTAAAACAGGTATGTGCGCTCTGTAACAGAAGTGCATATAATTGTACCCGCGGGTATGTGCGTGGAAAAGGCATTGTGTACGTGTGTGCAGAATGTCAGAAAGTGAAAGCATGATGCAAAACACATCACTCATCACTGGAAACAATCACGATACTGAATTAATAAACATGTGGATACATGGTCGAAGTGAGCATACACAACGCGCCTATAGGCATGATGTTTTTTCTTTACTCACTTTTACGCAAAAGAGTATACAGGAAACCACGCTCGGCGATCTACAAGCATTTGCTGATAGCCTCACAGGAAAAGATGCAACAAAAGCACGCACGATTAATGTGATTAAGAGTCTGTTGACGTTCGCGCATGGCTTAGGATATACACCTGTCAATGTTGGTAAAGCGTTGAAAGCACCACGTTTACGAGAAGAACTAGCGCAACGCATTCTGGAAGAGTCAGACGCGATCAGGCTTATCGAGAATGAAAAAGACGCTCGGAACCATGCACTCTTACGCCTGATCTATCACTGTGGCTTGCGTGTCTCTGAAGTAGTATCACTGAAGTGGAAAGACACAACACCTCGTGCAGAAGGTGGACAAGTAACCATATTCGGAAAAGGCGGCAAAACGCGTCAAGTGCTTATTAGCGCGTCTATGTGGAAAGAATTGATGAGCTTAGAAGGACGGTTTCTAGGACAAGACAGATACATCTTTCAATCGAGAAAAAGCAAAGCTGGTACACAACCGTTTGATACCAGCATGGTGGATAGAATTGTCGAACAAGCTGCTATTCGCGTAGATGTTGCAATCTACCATGATGAGCAAGGCAAGAAGCATAGTCATGTATCTCCTCACTGGCTGAGACACGCGCACGCTAGCCATAGCCTGGACAGAGGAGCATCTATCAATCTAGTGCGTGATACACTTGGTCATGCTTCCATAGCGACCACTGGCAAGTACAGCCATGCGAGACCAAACGAGAGCAGCAGCAAGTTTTTACCGCTCTAGGTTTTTTCATCAAAACAGCCAGTGCAAACATGCTTGCACTGGCTGTTTTGCGTCTGAGATGACCGTCAGGAGCTTTATTGTATCGAGATGAGTAAATGTACCTCTAAGATAATTCAAACGGTCTCACGGTCATTGTAGTGCGAAATAGGAAAGCTTCAACGGCATGAGCTATCATTAACGGAATAGTATATGATTAACTTTCTTTGTCGGCATCGCTTGACGGGCGTATCTTGCGTGCTGCTACGAACGCAAGCAGATCAGAGCGGATAATGCGATAGCCGCGTTTCCCTATCGGAAAAGCCACTAATCCTTCTTTTTCAATCCAGTTTCTGACGGTGCGTTCACTCACTTTGTATTGTTGTGCTACTTCCTGTACCGTCAATATCTCCTCTTGCATTGGCTCTACTCCTACGTTCATTCATTGCACCACATTGTAACAAAGTGAACATCATTGGTCAACATTCTTTTATTTATGATTTATGCCGCTAAAGGTTGATTTTTCGGCATTGAATGAGTACAATTGCTTATACGGAATGTCCATTTAGTAGAAAGTGAGGGACAACACATACGTTTTCGTTACTGACATTGTACAGAGCAAAGAAAAAGGAGAGCAATCTTGATTGCAAAACAAGAAAAAGCGACTCAAGGCATAACGAGCATTGAGTCGCAAGAGCCAGCCACTAGCCAACATTCGGTTAACTTTAGCTTCTCATTGCAAATCTTAGCACATGAGGGACTGAGCGTAAAAGGAGATGCATCAATGCAAAAAAACACAACCATTCCACAACGTGCTAGTAGAGTGCAACAACCGACTAGCGACGTTGCAGAAGAGTATGACGAGACACTCTTCAATGCTCCACGAAGTGCGCTACGCTGGACTGCACTAGATGCACAACCAAAGCAACGCACAACGGGACCAATTGCAGCACCATCTAACCGTGTCACTGGCTCAACACGCGTAGGTCTGTACATCCTGCTTGTGCTCTGTCTTGCGTTTCTTTTCAATGGCATCGTGCTACCAGCATTAGCGAACGTGCAAAATCAATTGCGGTACGGGGATGCTCGTATTGCAAGCTATGACCTCGACAATCATCACTTCCTAACTGAGGAGACAAACGGCAAAGTACGAATAGTCATCAGTAGCACAGACGGTCAACACAATCAGGTACTCACAACGGTTGTCGCTGGCGTGAAAGATCATGCCCTCGTCTCGCTTAGCCAAGACAGTGATAAAGTAGATGTTTTCGTTAACGGAATGTCTATTGCTCGCTTAGTGTCCGACAGCAAAGGCGGCTACAGGTGGAGTAACTAAGTATGGATATGAGCGTGATAAACAATCTTGTGACTATCCATATACAGCTTAGTTGGCTTGTGGTCATTGCTGTGCTGATTGTGATTTTTGCGTTTTTGAAGAAGAAGTAGGAGAAGTCACACATGGCATTTCTTGACTTCATAGATCGTATACGTCTATCACGTTCCAAATGGTACGCAATGCATGTCTCACTTGCAGCAAGTGCAATTCAGTACGCATTGCTGCAACGAGACAATGAGCGTGCGTTTCCTGTGAGCAGTGAAGACGTGCTTCTAAAAATAGAAGCAACGCACAATCTGCTTGACGATCTACAGGAGACGATAGAGCATGACGAACTAGATACGCTTGTCAATGTTCGCAATGAAATCATGCAGTCAGAGGAGTAAGCACATGAACAGAGACGCATTGATTGCTCAATTAGAGCAGCACATCAACGATGCAAAACCACTGCTAGCAATAGGTGCTGATGAGTCGCTACACCTGTATGTCAGACAACAGGCGCAACGCAAAGCCTCGGCTCATCTGGACAAAGCCATAGCGATAGCAAAGCAGCTACAACCACTGCTACCAGAACCGTCATTGTGGATGAGATAAAAACAGCTAGGCAACTCTCATATGCAGAGTTGCCTTTTTTGTGCTATACTGTACGTATAGAACAGATTTTCAAAAAGGAGAACACACATCATGAGTAAACAACGCACATTTCAACCGAAAATTGACACACTGTCCTTGCTTTCAAATAGTCCTAAATACGATATAAAACGCGCTATAGCCTTGTATGGCCGTCATTCTAGCAAAGAGCAAGATGGCAACATTGCAACCACACAACAGACGGTAGGACTTGAAAAATTAGCGTTCAGGCTAGGTTTTGCTCAAGACATGCATCGAACATTTTACGAAGATTTGCGCGGTATCTCAGCCTATAAGGTGCCGATGGATGAACGAAAAAGCTATAGCGAACTGTACAATGCGATTGTACAAGGCAAGATAGGTACAGTATTGTGTTACATGGTAGATAGACTCTTTAGAACGAAAAACGGGGAGGAATGGGAATTATTCATTAATGCATGCGTCAAGAATAATGTGAAAGTGATAACCTCGGCGTCCTCAACGCGCGTGTATGACTTGAGTATCAGTAGCGATGCTGATGATTTTCGTCAAAAGTGCATTGCGGCACGCACGTATATTGAAGAGATTATCAAAGGACGCTTGAATGCTGCAAGAGATGAGTTAGGGCTGATGGGCCTCTATGCGGGGCAAGGAGTGCCAGTGGGCTTTTATGTTGATCTGGATAAGGAAAGTCCTATGTATCAGCACTACCTCGTCTATGAGCCACATGCAGAGATTGTCCGTGCAATTTTTAGGCGTTACAGAGAACTGGGTGGAGCGTTCAATAAACTTGCGAGAGAATTAGAAGTAAGACAGCCTGTCTTTTCGCTTTTTGAAAGTCTGGATACATTACCCAATATCCAGCTAGGTATGAACGAAGCAAAAACGGGCTACGTACTAGGACGTGAAGGTCTTATGAGTATTCTTACTAATCCTGCTTATATTGGAATATACATCTATCAAGGCGTCAAGATAGAAAACAATCATGCTACTATCGTATCGTCAGATGATTTTTTCTATGCGTTTGATAGGCTTGCAAAGTTTAACCTGGAAGGACAAGAAAAAAAGACTATCCGTACACGTTCAGATGGCTATAGTGGCTCTGTCAGGCAAGGAGTAGAGGCACTCCTACGAGACAAGGTAGAAAGCAATGGGGAGCCTGTGGGCGTTCTATCAGGGCAAAAATCTTATGAGGCAAAATCCTTAACTCGTAGTTTTGTAAGTTATGATATGATTGTGCCAATTGTAACCATTGACAGCATTTTTGCGGAGCAACTTGTTTCAATGCTGACGGTCTGGAAAGAACATACACGCTATGCACAAAATGACGGTTCCGCATTGGTAACACAGGTCAATAAAAGTGCTCATGCATTGGTAACAGATGTTGAAACCATCGCACACGAGCCTACAACGATGCTCGCATCGGTTGACGATCAGCTACCATCTCTGAGAGCACGCATTGCAAAACTACGGCGTAACCTTGACCTAGACGCTGATGAGAAGACGCTTGAGGATTGGGCAAAAGAACTAAAAGCTAAGGTCAAGGAGCTTGCACGGCTTGAGGCAAAGCAGAAGGCTATAGTAGAGTCGCAAGGTTCACAAGAAGAAGCAAGGAAGCTGTTTCAAGAAGTGCCAGATAAGTGGGAAAAATGGAACTTTGAAAAGCGGCGGCGCGTCGTCACGCTGGCACTTGACCACGTTGAACTCTCAGAAGTTTCCCCACATTTTCTACAGATGAAAATAACGTGGGCCTTGCCTGTAACGCTCTCTGTAACGCTCTTCATATGGAGGCATGATGGAGCAGGCAGCGCCTGGACAACAGAAGAAGAGGAATTACTGAAAAAACACTATCCTAGTGGCGAAAGTAGGGAAGTGCTAGAAGCTCTGCCACGTCGGTCATGGTTGTCAATTAAAAAACGAGCGACGATCTTAGGCGTAAGGCGCAACTATCGCTATCTTGAAGTACCACGCATAGCAACAAATATGACGATGCAAGATATGCACTTTATGAAAACACATAGCGAGGTAGATTTTACAGAACTAGACGCCACAAACGAGGTACAGGTATTCATGCCTAAAAAAGCGAACCTTTACATTTTAGCAGTCTGTTCGTAACCTACCTGGTGATACTGCTTCTTTCAGCAAACGTGCTACAATAAGAGGGCGAACATGTATTTGCGTACCATTAAAATGCTTGCCGTTAACAACGTGCAAAAACAACCTGGAAAGTATAGATTATATTCATGACCACTACTGAACAAGAGCGCAAGCTCAATCCGTATCCCTGGTATCAGCAGATGCGCGAGGCGGACCCCGTGCATTACAATGAGAATTACGGTTCATGGAATGTGTTTAGCTACGATGCCGTACAGCGTGTTTTGACAGACTACTCCGCCTTCTCGTCACAGATAATGGGCGAGGATTCGCATCTGCCCCTGGGTACCAGCATGATTAACTCGGACCCACCACGCCATCGCAAGCTGCGCTCCATTGTAACGCAGGCATTCACACCACGCAGAGTGGCACAACTGGAACCACGTATCACAGAACTGGTCAACGAGTTGTTAGACGAAGTTGCCGCAAAGGGCCGGATAGATGTGATTGAAGACCTCGCCTATCCGCTTCCTGTCATCGTTATCGCGGAGATGCTGGGCGTACCTGTAAAAGATCGCGATCAATTCAAACGCTGGTCAGACGTAATCGTTGGCTCAGAAGCACCAACTGGCAGCGAACCGCAAAAAGAGATGAGCGACTACTTCTCAGTCTTGCTTGAGCAACGCATGCGCGAGCCGAAAGATGATCTTATCAGCGCTCTACTCGCGGCAGAGGTAGATGGTGAGCATCTCACGACAAAAGAACTGATGGGCTTCTTTATTCTGCTCCTGGTAGCAGGTAACGTGACGACAACGAACCTTATTGGAAACGCCTTCCTCTGTTTCGACGAGTATCCAGAAGCTCTTGAACAACTCTATGGCGAACCCGCTCTCCTGCCAGAAGCGATAGAAGAGGTGCTCCGCTATCGTTCTCCTGTGAGCCACATGTACCGCGTCGTAAGAGAAGATACGACGGTCGGAGGAAAGAACATATCGGCAGGGAGCTTCATGATCGCCTGGATAGCCTCTGGCAACCGTGATGAGGCTCAGTTCCCGAATGCGAATCGCTTCGAAATGAAACGGTCTCCCAATCGGCATCTCGCGTTTGGGCATGGTATCCACTTCTGTCTTGGCGCGCCGCTGGCACGCCTGGAAGCGAAAATCGCGCTTGGCGCGATGCTAGAGCGTTTCCCTGAGATGAGACGGGTGCCTGGCGCACCTCTTGAGCCGTTAAGCAGCATGATCCTCTATGGAGTGAAAAATTTCCCTATTACGTTCAAGAAAGGGTAGCCATATACCATGCCAGACGCGACACCAGAGTTCAAGCAACAAATCAAAGATGCCTTCAACGCCATGCAGGTTGGACAGACCTTCACCTTTCGGCGCACCTTCTCTGCTGGTGATGTCGCTATGTTCTGTGGTGTCACTGGCGACTACAATCCCTATCATATCGACCAGCTCTTTCTTGAAGAGAGCTGGTTCAAACACCAGATCATCCCCGGCCTGCTCACCGCAAGCATGATAACCCACATCGGAGGGATGATCGGCTTCCTCGCCACGGAGATGGAGTTCAGGTTCGTTTCTGCTGTCTATGTTGGTGATACTATCACCTGTACTGTTACCTTCGACGAGAAAGACGAGTTTAAGCGAACACTCAGGGCAAGCGCAACGTTCATTGATCAGAACGGTAAAGAGGTACTGCTATGCAGGTTCGCCGGATTTCCCAGTAATGTGCGCCTCGCACACTAGCTGTGATAACGAAGGGAACACACATGGATACACCAGACTGGCTACACTTCTTCCAACGCCCCTTTCCCAGTGCGAATATGGTCCTGATCAAAGGAACACGTCCTGTGCTAGTGGATACTGGTTTTGGGAGCGATATCCACATTACTGAGACCTTGCTACAACAGGCTGGCGTACCACCACAATCCCTGACTCTCATAGTGAATACGCATTATCATGGTGATCACGTGGGAGGCAATTATGGACTGCAACAACGCTATGCTCTTCCTGTCGCCGCGCATCGTTGGGATGCAAGGATGGTAAATCAACGTGATCGAGAGGTGTGTAGTGCTGAGTGGCTCAACCAACCTATAGAGCCGTACCAGGTTAACCAATCCCTATCGGATGGCGATGAAATAGACGCTGGTGATGTACGGCTTCAAGTGCTGCACACTCCAGGCCATACATTGGGGCATATTTCATTCTATGAGCCTCGTGAGCAGGTATTGATCGCTGGCGACACCTTTCATCGTGACGATGTGGCCTGGCTTGGCATCTTTCGAGAGGGTGCGGGAGCATTGCAACGTATGTTGGATACGCTGAATCGACTGGCTCGTCTGCCACTTCGCTTTGCCTGTTCAGGTCACGGACCCGCTATGGATAACCCGCTCACCTCCCTTGATGCCGCTCGCCGCCGCTACGAAAAATGGTTCACTGACCCCGAAAAGCTCGGCTGGCACGCCTGTAAACGTATCTTCACCTATGCATTGATGCTGTATAATGGCCTCCGTTCAGAAGAAATTTCGCCCTATCTATTGCGATCTCCCTGGTTTCATGACTACAGCCGCTACATCTTCAAGTATGAGCCAGCAGACTTCATACAGCCGCTTATAGATGAGACACTTCGCTCACGTGCCACTGAATGGCGTCATGGACGCCTTATGTCTCTTACACCCTATACCCCTAGACCTCCTGATTGGCCCTATGGACCTGTTCGTCCCAAAGAGTGGCCTCAAGTAGAGGGAAAGCATGGAAATTGATCGTCTCGATCATCTTGTACTGACCGTACACGACATAGAAGCAACGTGTGCTTTTTACTCGCAAGTTCTCGGCATGCAAGCAATCACCTTTGATGAGGGGCGCAAAGCGTTGCAATTTGGGCAACAAAAGATCAATTTGCATCAAGTGGGGAGAGAGTTTGAGCCGAAAGCTCTACGCTCCGCCTCTGGTTCTGCTGATCTCTGCTTTATCACTCAAATGCCAATTGAGCAGGTAATTGAGCATCTGCGAACGCATAACGTCGAAATTATAGAGGGACCTGTAAATAGAGCAGGTGCTATTGGGACGCTCCTGTCTGTGTATATGCGTGATCCCGATGGCAATCTGATTGAAGTATCAAATTATGTTGGATAACAACAAGCTCTACTCTGAGGATACAGAGCGGAGCTTGTACTCGTCATTGTACAGGTTGGCGCAGGTCTCCTGGCTGACCAGGGTAGCGTGTCAAACCTGCTCCTGGTCCAAGCTGCTCTACCGGCGTGGCAAGCTGTTTTGCCTTGTACGCCAATGCAGAGATGAGTACTTCAGCAATGCTATCGAGATCGAGGATGCCAGTATTCACAACAAGGTCGTACAGGTGAGCGTCCTCTGGCTGTAGGTGATGGGCTGTCTGTAAGTAGCGGCTGCGATTCCGCTCTTTGAGCTGTATACGCGCCTGAGCATCCGCCCGACCTAGCCCTTCTCGCTGCATCACGTAGGCGATACGCGCTTCTAACGGAGCTACTATGCGCGCGTGAAGCACATCGCGTCTCTGGGCCAGCAGTGCCTGTGAGCCTCGACCTACAATAACAACATTGCCTTTAGCTACCGCCGCTTCAACGACGCTGGAGAGCGCCGTATGATATGCGCGTGCGCTTTCTACTGGTGAGACTGGTGGTCCCACTACTAGATTAGGGTCAACCAATTGCATACTGCTTAAGATGCGTGAGACGACGCCTTCGGTGCGTTCGTCACGCGCCTCGGCCTCCTCTTCGCTGACATCCATCTCTCGTGCTACACGCACAACAATTTCGTGGTCAATAAGCTGCCAACTGAGACGCTGAGCCAGACGCCTGGCAATCTCTCCGCCGCCGCTGCCGTATTCACGTGAGATGGTAACGGCGCGCATTTGAGCGATCATACCGCGACTTTGATCCATCTTACAATTCCTCCTGTATGTGTACTGCGTATGTACTAAGGATGTGAGACGACTCGCTCTTACAAAAGCTGCGTTACGGTGAAAGCCTGTTCAATGGCGATATTCGTTATGTTCCAACTATAGGCAACCTCCTCGATCATGTCAATGCAATCTCATCATAACACAATCTATCTTGTTCCTAAGGAAGTATCTTCAAGGAATAACTATTGGACCAGGCGTCCGGAGTAGAAATGCCACGTCTGTTCTACTGGCAAAAACCTTACCAATCACGTACAATAGTGCATACGGAGAAACATCGTCCTCACATAGCCTCTAACAACGTCGTACAGCGAGGAACGCAAGCAGACAAAGGAGCGTCGATGACGACTGACTATACGCCTGTTTACATGCCTACTTCTCTTCTCGCTGGACGAGAAGTGCTTCAACGTTGAATATAGTGCAAACCTCATAATAATCGAGTAGCGAAAGGATGTAGTTTCATGCCCAATTTTTCCCCGACGGAAGAGCAGGAGGAGATACGGCACCTGGCGCGGAGCATCGCTATCGAGCAGCTACGTTCTCAGGGACGCCGCTCCGAGAAGAATGGAGATATTTCGCCTGAACTGATGCAGACCCTGGCTCAAACAGGTCTCACGACTCCTTTTCCCGAAGCATATGGCGGTTCGGGCAACATCGAGGCGGTTACTTATGGGTTGATTGCGGAGGAACTTGGTTTCGGTGATGGTGGTCTGGCGATGAATATTATTAGCTCCATGATGGGTCCTCTGACCGTCGCTTTGGCAGGAAGCGAGAGCCAGCGCCAGCAATACATTTCCCCCTTTGGTGATGAGCGTGAAGGCTCCGCACAGCGCGGCAGCTTTGCCTTTGCTGAACGGACTGGCGGCTATTCATTGGCAGACATTAGCGCAACGGTTCGCAAAGATGGCAACAATTACGTGCTTAATGGCACCAAGCGCGACGTTATTCACGGTGGACACGCAAGCCTGCGTGTCGCGCTCTTCCGCACTGAGGGTTCAACCGGAAGCGATGGCCTCTGTGCTGTTGTATTACCAGAGCATGTTGAAGGATTGCATATCAGCAGTGACGTACAGAAATTGGGCCTGATCGCTGCACCAAGTGCCTCGTATATCTTTGAAGACGCTGTTGTTCCCGCGTCCGTGATGCTTGGTGAGCCTGGTAGCGATGGCGTGAAGCGGGTCGCAGCCCTCTACGCAATTCTGCGAGCAGGGATAGCTTGCGGTATGGCTCGTGCCGCCGTTGAGTATGCCATAGATTACGCGAGAGGGCGTACAGCCTTTGGTCGCCCCATCGCCTCCTATCAAGGTATCGCCTTTATGATTGCGGAGATGGCAATGAAGCTTGATGCGGTTCGTCTTTTCTTGTGGAATGCCGCTGTCAACTGGGATAGCAACGTCGATAGTGAGATGCTTGTCCATGATGCAGAGGCTGCACAATATCAAGCGGTTAAGATTGCAAAGTCCGCGACGCTAGACGCCGTTCAAGTTCTGGGTGGCGCAGGCTATCTACAGGATCATCCTGTCGAGATGTGGGCGCGTAACTCAACCGCAATGGACTGAAACTCTTACCGCGTAGCGGTATGACCTTGTTCTTGTCTCAACGCTTCTAGCCTTCCTCTTCGGTAGACTAGCTCTAGGTGAGTGTTCGCAAGGCTTTTAGGCAGACGTGCTCCAGCGCGGGAAATACCCACGCTTCCGGGCAAAGTTTGCCCTTCTTTCGCACGTTGGTGCAATACCTCCATCGCTGCCCGCAGGCGCAGTTCCGCACCTTCCCATGCATCATGGGCGATAGAGGGGATAGTAGTTTCTGTTTCGAGATGGGCAATGAGAAATGCAGAGTACAGGTCACGCTGGACGGGTCCAATACCACACGTACAACGATGCCACCGTTGAGACAATGGCTTCTTCTCGTACTTGCCGCATCCGTGACAGTACTGCGAAAGCTTGGTCTTCTGTGTAGACACTTCATGTAGGGTGCCGCCGGTGCTTGCAACCGTGCGTCCCAACATGCGTATGAACATCCCTGGTGCATGGAGTGCTACACTTTTACCATAGCGTTTCTGCCAACCTTTGTAGGATATCTTCTCAGTATGAATATGGTGTCCAATAGAGATGATTTGATGAACAAGTCGTCCATGAAGGCTCTTACGATGTGCCGCCAGTTTACGTTCCTGGTATGCCAGACGGCGGCGTGTGGCAAGGTAGCCTTTGCTATTGTGCCAAGTACGACGATGCGTACCGCGCTTCTTGATACGCCCTTTCTCGTCGTAGTTCTGAGGGTTGTTAGCACGACGCTGGCGGTCTAACTTCCGCTCTAATCGTCGTTTGGCGCGAATATCAGGTTTGAGGTCTTCACAGAATGGCACCAACTGCGCCTCCTGCTCACGAGGGACAAACGCAACGGTTGAGGGACCCAGGTCAAGCCCGATAGTGTCGGTTCCTACCATGTGCTTTGATTTCTTGTAGGGTATGCCCTCTAAGATCAATTGGACGAAGTAGCGGTCTCCCTCGCAATCTGCGCCTTGAGCGCGTGGGCTAGAGGCTTTGCGGCGCAACACACGAGCATATTTGACGCGTTGGCCTAGACCGTGCTTCACAACAGGGTCGTTCCAGTCGATGAGCGCGGAAAGGTGGTCTTTGTTCCAGAGAACATATCCTTCGTTTCCCTCTTCTGGTCGTTGCAGTAAAAAGCGTAAGCCTGATTTGTTCTGTTTGTTCTCCACGCTATCTAGTCCGCGCCCCTTGCTTTTGAAGCGGACCCTCTTGGCCTTGCCAAGGCATATGCGGTTAACCGCTTGATAAGCACGGGTTGCTAACGTTTGTGCCATCATCGCGTCAATATGGTCAGCAATCCAAGTACAATTTGCGTGCTTTGCGAAACTGTGTAAGGCATACTCAGAGAAGCTGTACTGCTGTCGCAATTGTGTAAATGCCTCACGACGTTCCTGCTTTTGTGTTTTGGGAAGCGTGCGTGCGATTTGCCAACGTGGGTCAGACCGCATCTGATGCAGACGCTTGAGAGCTTCGTCTAAGAGTGCATTGTAAAGACACCGCGCTGCCTCAAAATGGGCGCGAAGACGTTTGGCTTGCCCTGAATCAACGACCAAGGGCAACTCCAATAAGAAGGTTGAAGTCTTGCTCTTCTTCACCAAACGTCTCCTTATCTTCACTGTCTATTATGCTACAAAGACGCCAACTATTATATTATGATGCTTCTGTTACAAGAGAATCGCTAAGAGTCTCTCCCACTCCAACGTCTTGTTTGCTCTTCTTGGGTCTCCCTCGTTGTACTGGAATACCACGCGAACGCAAGAACGCACGCACTACCGTACTGTCAGTATGGGCAAGCCTGCTTAGTCGCTTGATAGTCGGTTTCTCTCTGGTGGACTCAAGATGAGTATAGGCATGTATCAAGCGTTCTTCAATACTTGTTGATCTTTGGAGTGGTTGCTCTTTGCTACGATGCATATGCAAAAAGGCAGCAACGGTTCGATTGTCTGTATGTGCGGCTCGACTCAATGCACCTATTGAGATGCGGATACCATGCTCCTGTAACTGTTGGTACACGACGCAGAGGTGTTCCTCGCGTTCGCGTTGTTGTCGCTCGATTTGCTGTAATCCCGCCTCAGTTCGATGGCAAGCGTTTTTGTTGCCTTTGAGTGCCAGTGAACGGGTGGAGCGTTGTCCGAATGAAAGTTTCCGTGTGCGTAAGTTCTGCAAGGCACGCCGCTCGGCATCGTTGACCGCACTCCGCGAAATACCAAGCAGGTCAGCCACTTCTTCTTGTGTATAGGCACACCCGTTTGTTGCATCAAGACCATACCGCAGGCGGAGCACCTGTTCTTGTCGAGGAGGAAGTGTTGTCAATAACTTCTCGACCAAAGCAGTTTTACTCTCATTGTGTTGTATACCTAGAGACAACAAGAACTTAGGACAACAGGACGTACTACTAACATGTTGTGAGGAAAAAAGAAGTGGGAGTGCGAGAAGACGGTCAACCAAGGTATCTGCTTCTCCATCGTTCTCGTAGAGGGGAGCATTTAGGCTAGAGACAAAGTGATTGAAGTGGTGAAGAGTGCCTTGCTGCTTCGCCCGATAGTAACTGCTATGGGGCAGACACATCGGATCATCTCCCCCATGAGCGCGTGCAAAGGAGGTACGAATGATAGCAATACTATATGCACGGAAGGATGCGACTGTTGTTATACTGTTTTGTTCAAGAGCTTGCAACAGGGCGATACTTCCTTCTTGAATTAAATCAGCAACTTCGAGCATATGAAAGGAACGATTCTTTGCAGCGTACTGCTTTGCGAGTGACGTAATCAAGGGAAGATGCGCTTCAACGAGACGGTGCTTTGCCCGGGTTGCTTCTGAGGAACCGAGAATCCCTTTTCGAGCAAGGCTGATACGATGTAAGAGGGTCGCTGTGTCATCTCCTGCGGTTTGCAAGGAAAGAGTCCGATTGTACGGGTATGAGATAGCGTCATTCATCTGTAGAGTGCTTATCATGCTGGATGTACCTCTCTTGTTTTCGGCATTCTTGTCCAGACAGGCACCATCGTGTATAATGGATATGGTGGTACCCATCACCAAATAACGGTTCCTCTGACACGTTTGACGACGAAAACAGAGCAACCGAAACCAACAGATAGGTCGGGTTTCGTTCTTGCAGGGACTGTGCGCGGCCTATCTTTATTTTTGAATAAACACTATAATCGAACGTTCAAACCGTCAATGTCTTTTGCTAGGATTTGCCGACCTAGCCCTTCACTAAGAGCTTTACAAATAGCTTGTGCAGTTCTTCCAGAGATTGGCTCACCTCTTTCTGCATTGCCGATGGTTTGGCTATTCAAGCCTGCTTGTCGGGCAAGTTCAGCTTGTGACCAACTCAGCAAACCTCGATACTCCGCTAACGTCATACAAACACCTCAAAAAATTGGGTTCCTCAATCTGATAGTAACATACTATTTCGCAAGTATCAAGTGTTTGTAGCATGGAAATCGTATGTCTTTCGTATGATGTTTTTAGTAAATTCTAATCGCAGAAAAATGTCCATCTCTTGCTTAAGTCGTAGGGCTTCTTGTCCTAAACTTCTTGCCAGGGATATAATAAGACATAGAATAAACGCCAAGGGCTAGGGGTCATAAGCGAGCATTTCCAATGGAGTAAAAAACGATGATGAACTTTACACTCAGCAACTCGCAAGAGACGTTCCGCGACTACGCCCATCAAGTAGCTGTTGAGGAGATGCGACCAATCTCACTCGAATGTGATTGCAGCGAGAAGATACCAGACACCTTCTTCTGGAACATGCAGAAGCGCTTCTGGGCAGGCTCGTCAGGGCAGGCTCGTAGGCAGCAGGCTTCGGAAGAAGAGAAGCAGGAGAATGTGCTTTCGATGCTCTCACAGGAAGAGATGGCCTGGGGTGATGCTGCACTTTCAACGGCTATTCCCGGTCCTGGTCTGGCTGCACCTCCCATCTTGTCACAAGGAACACCAGAGCAGCAGGCACGCTTCCTCGGACCCTACATGGATGGGCAACTTCACTGGGGTGCGTTGGCGCTGACTGAGCCAGGTATTGGCTCTGACGTATCAGGCATGACCACTACTGCCGTACTTGATGGTGACGAGTGGGTGCTCAACGGGCACAAACATTACATTACCAATGGAGCGCGTGCCGATCTCGTTATCACCTTTGCCACCATCGACAAAAATCTGGGACGCGAAGGCATCCGCCCCTTTGTCGTTGCTAAAGGAACTCCGGGTCTGACCGTTGGACGTATCGAAGAGAAGATGGGGCTACGTGCCTCACAGACCGCCGAACTAATCTATGAAAACTGCCGCATCCCGAAAGAAAACCTACTTGCGGGCCGTGAGCAGAGTAAAAAAGCAGGTTTCAAGGCGGCTATGGGCACCCTTGATGCTACTCGTCCGATGGTGGGAGCACTGGCCCTCGGCCTCGCCCGTGCGGCTTACGAGACGACCGAGCAGTGGGTTAAAGAGGAGTTACCTAAAGGTTATTCTGCGCAGAAGCGTCGAGAGATCGAGGATGAACTGGAGGAGATCGGACAAGAGTTACAGATGGCCCGTTTCCTTGTCTGGCGAGCGGCGTGGATGGCTGACAAGCGTATCTCCAACTCGAAAGAGGCGTCGATGTGTAAAGCCTATGCTGGTGCTCTCGTTATGAAGACAACGGCTGCGGGTGTGCGTATCTCGGCTCCTGGCGAAAACTCTGAGTCCAAGCAGTTTCTCAACAAGTGGTTCCGCGACTCCAAAATTTTCGACATCTTCGAGGGAACCGCGCAAATTCAACGGCTTGTCATTGCTCGCCGTCTCTTTCCAGGAATAGATATTCCCTAAGCACAATCGAAGTAAACGCAGTGGGCGGGTCGAGGAATAAGTTCCTCGACCCGCCCACTGCGTTTACTTCGATTGCGGCTGTGAAACATTGAGTAGCGTTTCTTCTGTGCCGTCTTCCTCTGGCTCGTAATCCTGATCTTCTAACTCCTGATTGAGCCAGGTTGCCAGTCGATTATCACGCTTGTCAGAGCGTTTACGGTCTATCACCTCACGCTTGAACATATCGCGTTTGGTGGTCGAGCTTTTGTCACGTAGCTTTCCTCTCATGCTTTCACCTCCTCTCCGTTGAGGCTGGTGGTCAGCTGTTTCTGTGCACACAGAAGTAGGGTGCTAAGCAATGGTGTAGTGCCTTTCTCGTACTATGAGTTCTGTACGCACATCCCAAGGACGAATATAATCGACCATAGGAGACACAACAACGGGATAATTCATGCAACCTTCTTTATGGAAAAAGTGAGAACACTTTTGTAATGAGAGAGGATAGTGCAATGTGGGGAGGCTTTGAGGGAATAGAACTCGCTCCCTTTATCGTTTTGTATAATCGTCTTCTTTGCTACAAACTAGTCAACGTAAAGCCTGTTCAGAGTGTACTCAGAGTCCCTATAAAAGTCAAGTATTTTCAAGAGCAATATCCATGATGGGCTATCTTGCTGTACAGCGGTCTTCATGTTACACTGGGCGAAAAGAACAGGTGTATGAAAGAAGGTAGTTAATAATGGTTGCACTACAACAAGAGACAAAAACTCTGTTCTGGAATAGTGTTCCCAGCCCAGTAGGGGAATGTATTATTTTGGCGACCGAGGTCGGAATTTGTTGGGTAGGAACGCCTGGAACAGCCATTGGTAAAGGACTTGATTGGACGAGAAAACAACTACACAGTGAGCATACTATTGGTACTATGAATGCAGCTTTGCAGCAAGCATCAGACGAGCTGAGGCGCTACTTTGAGGGAGAAAAAGTAACATTTTCTTGTCCATTAGATCTGCATGGCACACCATTTCAGATAGCGGTATGGCGCGAATTGAGCGCCATTCCCTATGGGGAAACGCGGAGTTATGGTGAGATTGCGCATGCTATTGGTCGCCCCAGTGCACCTCGTGCTGTGGGAGCCGCTAACGGGTCCAACCCTATTGCTATCATCGTTCCCTGTCATCGCGTGATCGGCGGTGGTGGGGCATTGATCGGTTATGGCGGTGGATTACCCACGAAATCGTGGCTACTGAAATTAGAGGGTATAGTTCTATAAGACCTCATACATTGTGGCCTCGGTACATCTCGCACCGAGGCCACAATGTATGAGGTCTTATAGAACCACATGGCTATCTGCGGTAGTTTTCCGCCTGAGTTAAGAATATCCTGAGCAGTCCTCGTCCAACGACAACCGTAATACCTACCTCAATGATAGCCATCACAATCCATACCCATGCCAGGGGAACATGCACTATTGTATTCGAGGCTGCATGTGCGTCAAGAGAATTGGTGAGTAGCCAGCCTAGAATAATGAGGGGAATCGCAAGTATTGCCAGACAAGAGAGGATAATAAACGTGGGCAGTATAATTCTCCATAGACCGGAATCGCTCAAGTTCTCCGTCTTTGCGGTTCCATACGCTTTTCTGTGCTCTTGAACCTTCGTCTCACCCGTGGCTTGCCCTCCACCAACACGGTCAGCCGCCTGAATCGCCTTTTCTAAGGACTCCCCACCGTGCTCTTTGGGAGCTTCATCTTGACTTTTTGTAAGCGTCGTATTTGCTGCGTCTTGTATCTGTGTTGCCTTCGCTGTAGGCCCGCCTGGTGTAGAGTTTTTTTCTTCCATTTGCCGTCTCCTGAAGAACACGTATGATTTCTGTTCCTCAGTATACCATATTCTACTACTGTACTATGGGCTCGCAGAGCCGACAAGCACTCTTGCATTGACCTACAACTTTTCGTCGATGAGAGCGTTAATACGCTTACGCACAGCAAGCATCACTGCTGGTAGGATAACAACGCCAACAATCCATTTCGCTACAGTCTTTCTCATTCGTCGTTTTACCATCCTTTGCATATGTTTTATAAGCAAACTTTTCATAAGCAAAAACCCTTATACAAGGGTACTTCTCTCTAGTAGTACGTATACTCTTCAAAACAAGTTACAGTTTAGACAAGTCCTTACGGATGACCCTCGACCCTCCAGGCGAAAAAATGCTTGACATTCCTCTTTGCTGATGCTATAGTTGCTCATGTTATCAACAAGGGCGTTTAGCTCAGTGGGAGAGCGCTTCGTTCACACCGAAGAGGTCACTGGTTCGATACCAGTAACGCCCATACCTTCTTCCTCTTCTCCAACTAACATCTTCAATACAAAAACTGCATCTTTTTATGTGCGATTTTCGTATAGTCTATAGAGTGCATAATGCCCTACATGCATACTGCTGGTTTGGATGCCATGATACAAAACCTTGAAATACAACGTCAACAATTGATACACTCACTTTCTGATGCTGGAGTACACGATAAATGTGTGCTTGATGCTATTGCCAGCATTTCACGTGAATGCTTTGTTGAGGAGCCATATCGGGAGGTGGCATATGCAAACTCTGCTTTACCTCTCACGATGGGGCAGACTATTTCACAGCCGCTAATGGTAGCTCTGATGACCCAGGCATTACAACTTACTGGAAGCGAGCGAGTTCTGGAGATAGGTACAGGCTCTGGATATCAGGCAGCCATCTTGTCCCGCCTCGCGGTTCATGTGTATAGCGTTGAACGGCATCAGCAACTTTCATATCAAGCCGCAAAGCGTCTGATGCAGGTTGGCGTAGATAATGTCTCGCTCTACGTTGGGGATGGTACTCTTGGTTGGCCTGACCAGGCTCCTTATGACCGCATTTTGGTAACAGCGGGGGCACCAGAGGTGCCATTTCAACTGCTCGCTCAACTTGCTCCGCACGGTATCCTGGTCATACCAGTAGGAAGCCAGGACCGACAAGAGTTACAGGTGATAAAACGTACCTTTTTTGGTACGCAAAGCTATTCGCTTGGTGGATGTGTCTTTGTTCCTCTTGTTGGTGCAAGTGGGTGGAGCGAATAATCGCCTATCTAATTGCAAAAAAAAGAGTAGGTAGCTTATAATAGTAAGTAGTAGGGCCGACTCGTCATCTTTGATGAGTTAGAGTGTGAGGAGTTTTGAGCATGCCAGGTATAACAGCGAATGTACATATTCTCAATGCTGTCGGTCTAGTAGTTCTTTTAGTCCTCTGGATTGTCCTCTTCAAATGCACTCATGTGTTAATGACATTGTTACGTAATGACCCCTTGATCGGTTGGGCTGTCGGCCCCCTTGGTGTAACCATCATGTCACTGCATGAACCCTCACTCTTGTACATTTGGCTCGATGTGCTCTGTCCGGCTCTGGTATCGGGAAGCATTCTCTATGTTGGTCTATTTACATCTCTTTCGCCTGTCGAACTCTCGCATCACCCTTTAGTTCAGATAGTGGTAGTTACGTGTGGTGTGCTGCTTACAAGTGCTGCCGACATAGTCAATGCCTTCCGTGATCTACGGCATCCATTGTGGGGAGAGGCACGCATTCTGCGCAATATACAATTGCTCCGAGCGACCTGGACAAAAGTGCACTTCACACCATTTGGCAACTCTTATCTGACCGATCACTTTGGCTTCAACCCCTCCGATCTGTTGCAAGTATTGTAAATCACGAGGAAGATGGCGGGGTAAGGTGGCGACTAGTCGTTGCCTTACCCCGCCATCTTCCTCGTGATTGTTAAACTGTGATGCGAGGCGCACGTGGGAGCATAAAGTGGAAGGTTGTGCCACTTTTGTCCTTGTTTTCGGAGAACCAGATATTTCCATCATGCCGCTCAATGATGGCTTTGGCGACATACAAACCTAGCCCAATACCTGCATATTGGCGACTTGCAGCATTACGCACACGGTAAAAACGTTCAAAGATATGATCGAAGTGCTCTGGACTCACACCGATGCCTTGATCAATTACACTTACCAGATAACTACCGTCTTGCTCTTCTAAGCGTACCGTTACTTGTCCGCCTTGTGGAGAGTACTTGACGGCGTTATCCAGGAGGTTGCCGATGACTTGCTCGACGCGAGCGCGGTCTGCTACAATCTTCGTGTCCTGTACCCGAATATCAAGGTAGAGCGTGTGTTGCTCAGCACTCGCCTGCCCCAGGCGTACGCTCTCGGCTAACACATCTGCGAGATAGAAGGTTTCATACTGTAGAGTGAGTTGTCCCCATTGTACGCGCGAAAGATCGAGGAGATCATTCACCAAACGTTCCAGGTGATCGGTCTGACTCTGCACAATAGTCAAGTTGCGCAGATCAACGCTTTCCGCCAAGTCTGTCGTGGGATTATTCTGTGCCTGTTGAGTATCATGTATCTTACGGAGGCGTCGCTCGATGCGTCGTACAAGATGCTGTGTGTAGCCTTTGATAGCGGTGAGGGGTGTGCGCAACTCGTGCGATACCACGGACACGAACTCGTCCTTCAGCCGTTCGACCTGCTTGTTCGCGGTTACATCATTAAGCACTGCTACCACACCAATGGGATGCATTGAGTAACTGCTGGCATCATGCAGCGGTGCGACACTGATACTTAATGTGAGTGGAACTTTCTCACCGCTCTCGCCTGCAAGCAACTCTTGATTCACCACTGTCTTCCCAGCGAGAGCATGATCTACAATCTCTGCAAGCCTATGTAGCCATGGTATGTTATTGCTATGAGCCAGTTGATGAAGCGGAACACCCGATGTAAATTCGCTCGATACCTGTGAGAGCAAATGTTGTGCCGATTGATTTAATGATGTAATGATGCCATGCTCATCAGTGATAAGCAAGCCCTCTGTCATGCTGCTGATAATAAGCTCAAGGCGTTGTCGTTCATATTCTGCCTGCCGCCATAGTGCATTTTCGCGCTCACGTAGACGAACATTCTCCAACGCGACCGCTGCATAATCAGCAATCATCGTTGTCAACCTGAGCATATCAGTATCGAATGTTCCCACAAGTTCGTCGAACAAGCTCAACATGCCGATGATACGATTTTCAACAGTCAGAGGAATGTTCAGGACAGACCCAATCTCGGTCGCGTCAATCGCCTCCTGAGTGCGAAATTGAGCAAACTCATCTGGTGCGTCATAATAGGCTGTTTCAGCAAGCTGCTGGGCATCAATGTGTGGAAAATCTATTACATTTGCTGCGCTTGCGATACGTTGAATCATATCTTTGAGAAACGCTGCACTGAGTGGTTGACAGGGGATAATGAAGAGTTGATGAGGATCACCTTTGAGCAGAATGCAGCAAGCCGAAAAGCTGTACATCTCCTGTAGAGTAGTAATGAGTGCGCGATGGACATGAAAGCGATCAATCGCAGCGACGAAACGTTTCCCCATGGTATTGAGGAGTTCCATTTCATGGAGGATAGCGGGAAGGCGATCCCCCATACCACCCATAATTTCCATACTTCCTATAGTTCCATACTGTCCGTTTGTGCGGTACGTGCTATCTGTGCTGTACAAGGTACTTGTCACTTGAAAGTTTGATTGCACGTTGCTCTCCATGCTGTTTTATTGTTGCATTTGTTGTAACTGGTGTATCACTTCGGCATGAAGTGGAGGGGCGATAAGGTTGCCTGTCAATTCTTTCAAACCGGCAAAGCATGCATCTAACAGAGCATCCAGGCCCGCTGCGAGTTCCTGGGCGGTAACGCCTGAAAGCTGTTCATGAATGACTGCTGGCGTAATCTCTGTATAGGGCATATTCATAAAGAAGTAAAGAAACGAATACTTGTCGGTAACACGTTTAGCGGCAACCTGCACCAGGACACGGGTCGTGGCTTTGCCCAGAAGAGGGGCAACGCGCTCGTCGATCAACCGTATAGCCTTTAGGTATGCCTCAGTGACTTGCACACGGGAGACGGGAGAAGTGTTGTCGGGGGTAGGTAACATAGTGTTTCTCCCTTCGCTTTTTAATACGCTCACCATCTCTAATTATAGCATAGACATGAGTGTTTTGTAAGTCTTGTAGTACCAAGTAACATTATACAATAATGTTATCACATTTGTATAGATAAAAGCCGCGTAGATGTTACCAATTTTCGGAGATGAACGGAAGTTGAATCAAAAGGGCACGACGGTTTTATAATCGTCGTGCCCTTTTGATTCAATTTATACTAGTCCAAACAGGCGTGCTAACCAGAGACGGAAGCCTCTCAATGGTGGTTTCCCATTGGTATCTTGATCGGCGGCCATATCGATCAAGCGTTGACGCCCTCGCTCTTGCCGTGCTCGATTCTCTTCTGCTTCCTCTTGAACTGCGTACCGATCGCGCTGTTCATCAAGGGCACGGGCAAAGTGCTCTGGTCGGATGAAGAAACGAGTTGAAGGAATAGTTGGTGCTTCCTGGAATGCTTGTGCGCTCTGCGTGGTCTCCTGCGTAGTGTCTTCTTGCGAAGATACAGCAGAATCTCCATTTTCCTCAGTCGCTTCTGTCACCTGGACACGGCCAAGACTCAGCTTAGGGCTAATCCAGTCGCGTAAGGCGAGCAGGGCAGCACGGCGACAGATGGCCTCGATATCCGCGCCACTGCGTTCCGGTGTCAAGCGTGCCAGTTCTTCCACTGTGATCTCCGATGCGATTGGTCTCCCGCGCAGATGAACAGCGAAGATGGCCTGGCGTTCGATCTCGTCGGGATTTTGCAATTCAACGATCAGGTCGAAGCGACCAGGGCGCAGCAATGCGGTGTCAATCATGTCTGGACGATTCGTCGCCGCCAACACGATCACGCCTTCGCGCCCCTCGATGCCGTCCATCTCTGTCAGGAGTTGAGCAATCACGCGGTCGCCAACATTGCCGTCGTTTCCACCACCGCGCCGAGGTGCCAGTGCGTCGATCTCATCAAAGAAGATGATGCTGGGTGCTGCCTGCTTCGCTATACGGAAAACCTCGCGCACACCCTTCTCAGACTCGCCCACCCACTTCGAGAGCAGTTCAGGACCTTTAATCGAGATGAAGCTTGCCTCACATTGATTCGCTAATGCGCGTGCAATCAGTGTCTTACCTGATCCTGGCGGACCCGCCAGCAACACGCCGCGTGGTGATTCTACCTTCGCGTTCGCGTATATCTCAGGATAGCGTAGGGGCCACTCGACCCCCTCGGTCAGCAGGTCCTTTACCTGTGTCAACCCACCGATGTCATCCCAGGAAGTTTCGCTGACCTCAACGTATACCTCGCGCGTCGTCGATGGCTCTACCTCACGCAGGGCGGCCTGGAAGTCACTCATTGTGATATTGAGATTTACCAGTGTCTCGTAGGGTATATACCCTTTTTGGTAATCGATATGTGGTAGTACGCGACGGAGTGCGATCATCGCGGCCTCTCGACATAATGCCTCAAGGTCTGCACCGACATAACCGGGGGTGAGCTGTGCCAAGCGTGCAAAATCAATATCATTCGCGAGTGCCGCGTCCTTGCTGTGAATGCGCAATATCTCTGTGCGCCCACGCACGTCCGGCACCCGCAGCGCGATCTCACGATCAAAGCGACCGGGACGACGCAACGCCGGGTCAAGGGCATTTGGCTGGTTTGTTGCGCCAATCAGCACGACCTGTCCACGCGAAGCCATACCATCCATCAGTGCGAGCAGTTGCCCGACGATACGCCGCTCGACCTCGCCGCCCGTCTCGGCACGCTTGGGAGCCAACGCATCTAATTCGTCAATAAAGATGATACTGGGTGCCCTGCGCTGCGCCTCCTGGAAGACACTGCGCAGACGTGATTCGCTCTCACCATAGAATTTATTGATGATTTCTGGGCCATTGATGATGAAAAAAGCGGCGTTCGTCTCTGTCGCTACCACGCGCGCGATCAACGTCTTACCGGTTCCAGGCGGACCGTAGAGCAAGACGCCCTTTGGTGGCTCAACGCCAAGACGGTCGAAGACGGCGGGATACTTCAATGGAAGCTCGATCATCTCGCGAATGCGCTGAAGCTCTTTGCCCAGCCCACCGATATCTTCATAGCTGACCCGCCCGGGAGTTCCGTTTGTCGCGCCGCGTGCCTGAGCGCGTACAATCGTTCCTGGTTGCACCACGACCGCCTCAACATCTGTCGCTGGTTGAGCAGGTGGCAGGGGAAGGTCGCCCGTAGCTCTCTGTTGCAGCGTGTAGGCTGGGGTCGAGGGGGTAGTGCCAATAATAAGGAACTCGCGTGGGGCTGAGCCTGGAGCTGGCGTTCCTATACGCAGCAAATCTCCAATCACCACAGGTAATCCGACAAGGTAGCGCGCAATATATTGGAGATCACTCTCCTGAATAGGTACACCTCCACTTAATGGCAGTAATGTCACCTTCTCGGCATTGTGTACCTTCGCCTTACGAATTGTGATACGTTCACCTAGACCAGACGCACTATTCTGGCGCACCTGGCTATCCATCTGAATCGTCTGGCGACCACGATCAACCGACGCGCTCGGTACCAGCTTTGCAGCCGTAGTGCGTCCACCTGTAACCAGTACTACATCACCTGATTGACAGCCAATGCGTGCGATGTCAGCAGGGTCGATACGCGCGACGCCGCGTGCGATCTGAAACCCCTCCATCACTGTCAACTGCAACTCGTCTACCTTTTCTGGCTCTTGCGGTTGACCCTGCTCATTTTGTCCATTGGTTGCATTTATTGTCGGTATATCGTTGTCCACCGCGCCTCTCGTGCCATCAGGCGAAAGTTTGGTGGTAGTTCTATTCTCTGGCTCCTCCATGTACCCTTCCGTCCTTCCCTGTAAAACATGCTATTTAGTAGCTTATCATATGTACGAGAGGGAAGCACAAAAGTTAGAGTGAGCAGGGCGAGGACAAGCCATCGCTCCTACTATATGCACATTACATACGACTTTTGAATCGCCCTGACTGCTGTCTTGCTGTCATCTGACAAGGATATGCGTCAGTGCAAGAGGTAATCTACACTCTTCATTTCTTCTTTCAGCGAAAAGGCTTCCCCAGCAAGTTTCCGGCATATCGTCTCCATAGCTTTAATGTGTTTCTCGAGATAGACCTCTCGGTTTGATGTGAAGCCTTGTACTAGTAATGCATCAGCAAGGCTCATGGCCTGACGCACGAGTTCTGCTGCTTCCAACGCTGGTTCGGCTTCTACTTGAGATCGCCATGCTGGCGGTCCATAATACGCCTCAACGAACGGACTCTTGTAAGTCGTCTGTATCACTTTATGGATGCGAAATGCTAAGAAGATGTACTCTTGTAGCCACGTTTCACTCATGTTAGGCCCTCTCGTGTTCATGTGATCATTGTCCTAGAAGCTAGCTCTTGACGCATATCCTGGCTCTTTTGCAGACCCGGTGGTTCAGAATGTTTCTCAACGCTACTTCACGTCTAACCACACGTCTCCAGCTGCATTATCACGTGTTACATGAATATCCCAGCAGCCAGGTGTGGGAAAGGTGAAGCCAACACCCCATTCGTCACCTGGACGCGCCCAGTTGGAGCCACCATGCTCATCTGGACCCCAGTCTGGTGCGATCTGTCCTCCACTCGGACTGTAGGCAGCAATGTGGAAATCTCCTGAACCAGTCATCCTCCACACAATCTTGACACCTTGCTTCGCCTCCGCCTTCACAGGAATACGCTCGCTTGCCATGATGAGCGCCCAAAGCTGAGCATGTGTTGCCCTTCCATGGGCTTCTGGCCCCACAGGTGAATTAGCTACGGGCGTAGCTGGCTGACACTGAGTAGGAGGTGTAAAAGATGGCATACCTGGCTGATGCGCCGTTGGAGAGACTTTCGGCTGAGCATGGCTCAATGGGTGTGAGGATGGAGAGGAATTGAGGGAACATGCAGCCAGCGTTCCAGCGAGGAGGAAGCAACTGAGCACTTGGAGGCAACGGACTTTGCTTCTTTGCAAAAACATCTTCATATCCTCTCTTGAAGGAACAAGACCTTTATGACCAAACTTCGTACAAAGCATATCATATATCCCTGAAATAAACCTGAAAGAGAGGATAACTAGCCACGATACGTGGCGTGCATTGGCTATCTGACGGTTTTCTCGCCTGCATTGATATGGTAACTAAATAGATACAAATAGGGAGTGCAGATAATCTATCACTTTTAGTACAATTTCTTCTCTTGATCAGCGAGGCTGCGGAAGAGCCAATTTATGGTAATTGTTACACTTGCCACCCTTGACAGAACGATAAAATCAGCTATACTTTATTTGAGACCATTCGGTCTCAAATGGACCTCTTTTTTTAATGAAAAAACAGACCGTTTAGTCTGCCGATTTCACAAGACGAAAGGGAGTATACATGAGCGATCCTGAGACGAACGGTACAACTCACACGCGCACCATCACGTGGGAAGATCCAACGGCTACTATTTAGACGGGCAAGACTATGAGCGGCCTACAATATTTGCAAGCATTGCAAGCAGGAGAGTTTCCACCGCCTCCTATAGGGGTACTGATGGGCATGTGGATTACGGAGGTGAGTGAGGGTCACGTCATCTTTGCTGCAGAGCCTGCCCAGTATCACTATAACCCGATTGGTACAGTGCATGGAGGCTTTGCTGCCACATTACTTGACTCGGCACTTGGCTGTGTCGTCCAGTCCATGCTCCCCGCTGGCACTGGGTATACCACACTCGAACTCAAGGTAAACTACCTACGTCCAATGACGGATAGGACTGGAGTTGTGTACGCTGAAGGCAAGATTATTCATATGGGAGGTCGAGTTGCAACTGCCGAGGCACGTCTTACTGATGAGTCAGGCAAGCTCTACGCACATGGCACAACTACCTGTATCCTATTGCGTCCATAGCTTAAACCTGAAGCATGTGTGTGTGCGTTGCAGATAGAGCAAGAAAGAGGATTGATATGCCTTTGGAAGTCTTGTTGAGCAGGAGACCATGAACCAATTTTTTTATCGTCTACTACAATCTGGTACCCTTCCAGGATTGCAGTAGGAGGAGAAGATGAGTAAAGGTGAACAAACGCGAGAGATGATTCTTGAACGGGCTGCCCAGCTTTTTAATCGGCAAGGGTATTTTGGCTCGTCGCTCTCCGACATCATGCATGAAACGGGATTGGAGAAAGGTGGCATTTACAACCACTTTGGAAGTAAGGAGCAACTCGCGCTAGAGGCTTTTGACTATGCCTACGAGCTTGTACAGCAGCGGGTACAATGGGCACTTGAAGGAAAGAAGAATGCTATTGATCGGCTGTTCGCGTTGATCTTCGTCTTTCAAGGGCTGGCAGAAAACTCTCCTGTGGAGGGTGGCTGTCCGGTCCTCAATACGGCTATCGAGGCGGACGATGCTCACGGTCCACTGCGAGACCGCGCTCGCAACGCGATGGATTCTATGCGCGCAACTATCCAGCGCATTGTGATCAGGGGGATCGAGCGGCAGGAAATCCGTCCCGACGTGGATGTGGACGCCTTCGCTACGGTGTTTATCTCGACTCTTGAAGGAGCGATAATGTTGACCAGACTCTACCAAGATACTGTATATATGCGCCGAGCCAGCGATCATCTCACAAACTACATCAAAACTGCCATCCAGCAGTAGGGAGACCTCTTGTGTTGTTCTACTACATTTTAATATACGGATAAATAGCAGACGTGTTTAAGAAAGGTTAAGCTCGTTCATCTTCAGGCCCTGGCGAATTGTGGCTTGTGCCAAATGTACAGAGTTTTGTGGAGGAACAAGGTCTAAGGTATCACTGACCAACTTCAGACAATTAACAACACTTTGCTCGGATATTTCTGCTGAGAAAATATTGTTAATCCTCTCAACAAGTCGCGGCGGTTTGATTTCTAAGCTATTTGTTACGTACTGTAGCCACTTCCACTCAGGTTCCCATTCATGGTTGAGGGCAAAAAGGACACGCAAGATGTTGTGTGCATCTCATTTCTCGTGGTATTATCGCTCGGGCAATTATTCTATTCTTCTTCTTTGTACAGGCTCAAAATACTGCATAGCCAATTCACGGCTTCAGGATATTCCTGGCAATCGAGAACAAACTCCTGACCACGTCCTACGCTGCTCAGCAGCACACATTCTTCTTCTAGTTTCCAGCGTTTCAAGTCTTTGTGATAGCTAAGTGGATATCTCTCTTCGCCAGGATGCATCCATTTTGGTAGTCGCCAGGTGCTTCTTAACCCGGCTGAAGGAGCCGTTAAGCACAGCGCAGGGTCGAACCTTTGAAACACCCCTGCTCCAGGCTTGTTAATGACAACATTTGGTATGTTCATATAGTCTTTTGATATATAAAGAGAATCAAGGTTGCTATACTTCGGCCTTTTACAGTGTGGATGGTCTAATGCCCATAAAGGTATTTCTGGCAGGTTATCTATAGGGATGCGTCGCTCGATTTGGAGCCAACCAAAGATGACGTGTAGATTCGGCACATTCTTTATATAGCGATAGGTTCCTGCATATTGCTCAACCTGTTTGAACCATCCATAGAAAACAAAAACGTCACCTGCTTGCACGCCATTGTTTTGAAGATGCCTCTCCGCTGCTCCTGCCTGCCCAAAGATAGGTTTCCAGTTTGTCTGCCTGGGAACGCTATTGAAGTTCAGATCAGGGTCCAGATGTGCCTGATCCTCTGCTTTGATTTTGCCCTGTGTCAAATCATTGACAAGTGTACCCAAAGACCGATTGCCGATCTTTATCTCTTTGTATCGCTTCGCGCCACTATTGTAGGTAGACTCAGGTATAGGTAATGAGCATAGTTCCCCTGATGGAAAAATAGGACTGGCAACTTTACCAACTCCTGAGTCAAAACCTTTTCTACTGAAAATTATCTTCATTACTATAGCCTCGTTAAGTGAATAACGTCACTCATCAAAGCACAGAATGGATTGTTTCTTCACAGGTTAGTGTCAAAAGTATCTATGGTCCAGGCTCTTCGACGAGTGACAGAGATATTATAGTTCCTGTTGGGATAGGCTCTTAGGTGGCGAAGCTGATATTAGGGATGATAATGTGCTTACATTTTGTTAGTCTGTAACAGAGATAGTTTTTGTGACATGGGTATTAAGAGTAGGCAAGGCTCCTGCTTGTAACAACTGTATATTTATGTAGAGAATTGAGGCATTTCATGTCAATAGAACAGCACGCATCATCGGTGTCCACGGCGATTCATCCTGGGACGAATATTGGTCTGGTTACTCTGCGCGTCTCTGATCTTGAGCGTTCGCGACGCTTTTACCGGGAGATACTCGGTTTTCAGCCTATCGAGCAGGCTCCAGGGAAGGTTGTTCTTGGCGGCCAGGACAAACAACCCTTGTTGGAACTGATTGAAGTTCCAGGGGCTGTACATCAGCCACGCTGGGCAACAGGTCTCTATCACGTAGCCATCCTTTTCCCAACGCGGCCAGACCTCGGTCGCGAGCTACTGCGTCTTGCCAACGCTGGTTGGCAGATTGGTCAAGGTGATCATTTGGTGAGTGAAGCGTTGTATATCTCCGATCTTGATGGCAACGGTCTCGAAATCTACCATGACCGTCCCAGGGATACATGGCACTGGAAGAATGATATGGTCGAAATGGCTACCGATCAAGTCGATATCCAAAGTTTGGCTGAAGAGGGCGCACGCGATGCGGAACCGTGGGAAGTGATACCAGCAGGGACTCGCGTCGGACATATCCATCTGCAAATAGGAGATCTCAAAGAGGCCGAGCATTTCTATCACACTATATTAGGTTTTGATGTTACTTGCCGTTACCCAGGAGCACTTTTCGTCAGTGCTGGTGGCTACCATCATCATATTGGCCTGAACACCTGGCAATCGCTTGGAGCAAGACCCACACCCGCCAACTGTGCCGGTTTGCAATCCTATATGATTGTCATCCCTACGCATGAAGGATTGCTGAAAATCAAGGAGCGCTTGATTACCCATCAAGTTTCTTTTGAAGAACAGGAAGACCTTATTCGTGCCGATGATCCCTGGAGCAATCAAATACTCCTAAAAGTTCAACCAACACATACTATCTAAATGAGCCAGGTACGGAATGCGAGTAGAGCATTCCGTACCTGATAATTCTAAAGGTGCCACACGGCTCTTTCGTCCTCTCCGTCATGTCTCCTATCCTACCAGAGTCATCCTAATGTTGCTTACCTTCTACTAACGGCAGGCTCGGCCCCAACAGCAGCCTGGCTTTGACGCCGTATCATGGCACGAGCGATAAGTGGCAATGCTGCACCTATCACTACGATAACAGCGAGGACGTACAGTGCTGTACGGTAGTCGAGGCTTGAGATGATTATAGGGCCGACAATGCCTCCCGCACTCCATGCAGTGAGCATCGCGCCGTAAATCATTCCAGAATTCTTGGCACCAAAGAAGTCGGCGGCGAAGGCAGGCATAGTGCCAAAGCCACCTCCGTAGCACAAGCCGATGATGGAGGCGGGAATGAGGAGCAGACCAAAGCCACCAAGACCAATTTGTGCCAGACCAAGCAAGGCAAAAAATTGTACCACGAAAAGGGCGAAAAAGGTGAAAGGACGACCAATCGCATCGGAGAGCCAGGCCCAAACCAGGCGTCCTGTGCCATTGAAGATCGAGATGACGCTTACTATGATGGCGGCTGTAATTGAACTGACGCCGGTGAACTGCTGTGCCAGAGGTGAGGCTACTGAAATTACTGCCGCACCAGCGGTGACATTAAAGGCGAGTGTGAACCATAGGATGTACCACTTGGGATCTCTCAATGCTTCTCCCAAGGTGTAATCACGTGTTGTACGTGCTGCTCGCTGTATAGGTGGGGGAGTCCAACCAGCAGGAGCGTAGTTATTGGGTGCTCTGCGGAAAAGTTGTGCTGCAATTACAACTACTAGAAGATACACAATACCTAAGTAGGTGAGGGTAGTGCTTACACCGAGAGACTTTGGTGCCAGGAGCGGTGGTACAGTCTGTGCAATCAGAAGTGCTCCTAGTCCAAAACCTGCAACGGCTAAACCGGTAATAAATCCGCGCCTGTCGGGAAACCATCTGAGAAGCATTGCTAATGGCACAATGTATGCAAGGCCACTACCGATACCAGCAAGAACTCCATAGGTGAGGTATAGCAGCAACAAGTTGTGCGTAGGGGCAGTAAGCCCTGCAAGGATAATGCCTAGTCCGTATAGAACACCACCTATGGTGGCAACTATTCTAGGGCCAAAGCGATTCTGAAAGTAACCTCCGAACGCAGCAGTGACGCCCAAGGCGAGAAGTACTATAGAAAAGGTAAGGTTAGTATTGCCTATTTGTCCCTTCGTCACATGAGTCGTGGTGGTTCCATAAAAGAGTGCCGCTACAGGTTTGAGAAACACGCTCCATGCATAAACAGACCCCAAGGCGAGCTGTACAACGACAGCGGCGATTGCGATCACCCAACGATTAGGGGTAGATGGACTACTACCGACAGAACTGCTCACGGAAATCTCCTCCTCGAATACTTCCATTCGGCTGAACATAAACAATTAAAAAAAATATACAATACCAGGAACACGTTGCAACGCACTAATTTGTAGACAAACGACCAACACGCCCAAAAATATATAGGTAAAGTATTTATTGTACAAAGGAAACGAAGACTACTACTAATTTCCTCTGAAACTTGATTTTACACAGTGAGCTTGAGAAGAAAAGACGAAAGCTATTACTTTGGTACTACTTTCTCAGTATTCTCAGCATTCTAATCTTGCTCTTACCTTGCGCAATAAAATTTCTTACGTTATACTAACCTCATAAACCTCATCACGCGTCTCAGCAGTAGACGTAGGCACATAGAAGTGTTTCCTAAAACAGTCCTAGTAGGTTGAGGAATGTTGAATTGAGACTAGTGTATAACTGGAACCATAGAAGGGTATAACGGTACTGCATGGAAACGCCACCAAAGGATAGCCGCGGGTCAACGAATACGAACTCGCAGGGTTCACCGCGCAAGACGATTAAGAAGCGCAATATACCAGTACGCTATGGCGTACCGGCACTGTTCATGCTTGTTGGTGTATTTCTCCTCGTATTAACCGTAATACGTGCAGCTAACGTCAATATAGGAACTCCTGCTATCCAGGATAAACCGATTAGTGATGTACTCAACATGGCGGACCATCACCAACTCAAGTCAGTGGCGTTAAATGGTAATGAGGTACTGGCTACGAGTACAACAGGTCAACAGTACCATGCCCTCAAAGAAGATGGACAAGCGGTGACAGAGATCTTGCGACATGATAACGTTTCTGTAAACATCGACACTGGTCAACGGAATCAATGGGCACAGGGCATAATAGACCTGATACTCATTGTGCTCGTCGTCGGAGGTATGTATTTCTTTATTCGGCGTAGTGGTGCAAATGGACAAGCCTCAACGTTCTCACGCTCTAAAGCAAAGCGTTTCAACGAGTCTCATCCCTCGGTCCTCTTTAAAGATGTTGCTGGAGTTGAAGAGGCGAAGCTTGAGTTGCAGGAGATCGTCGAGTTTTTGAAGCATCCAGAGCGTTTCACTTCAATGGGTGCGCGTACTCCTAAAGGTGTGCTGCTGGTTGGGTCTCCTGGTACGGGTAAGACGCTGATCTCGCGTGCGGTAGCGGGTGAGGCTGGCGTCTCATTCTACAGCGTAAGTGGCTCCGAGTTTGTCGAGATGTTCGTTGGTGTAGGTGCGGCACGAGTTCGTGACCTTTTCAAAGAGGCAAAGGAGCATGCGCCCTGCATTCTCTTTATTGATGAGATTGACGCCGTTGGTCGTCAGCGCAGCAGCACAGGTATGGGTGGTAACGATGAGCGCGAGCAGACTCTCAATCAGTTGCTCGTCGAGATGGATGGCTTTGACAAGCAGACCAACGTCGTCGTCATTGCAGCAACGAACCGCCCCGATGTACTCGATCAGGCACTTCTGCGCCCCGGACGCTTTGATCGCCGTGTCATGCTTGATAAACCCGACATTCGTGGTCGTCTCGCCATTCTTGAGGTACACGCGAAAGACAAGCCTCTTGCTGAGGATGTAACATTGCATGATCTCGCACGCCAAACTGCTGGTTTTTCCGGTGCCGACCTTGCTAATCTTCTCAACGAAGCCGCGTTGCTCGCGGCGCGTGGTGGGCAAACCGTTATTCGCAAGCCGCAGCTTGATGAGTCAATTCTGCGTGTCATGGCTGGTCCAGAGCGGAAAAGTCGCCTGATGACAGAGGCGGAAAAGTCGATTATTGCCTATCACGAGGTAGGCCACGCCATCGTCATGCGCTCTATGCCTGGTGCTGATCCAGTACAGAAGGTTTCCGCTATCGCACGAGGTATGGCGCTTGGTATTACTGTACAGGCACCTGCTGAAGACCGCTATTTGATGCGCCGCTCCGAACTTCTAGCGAAGATGGCCGGGGCGATGGGTGGACGCGCAGCAGAAGAAATCGTCTTTGGCGACATCACTACTGGTGCCAGCCAGGATATCGAGTACGTGACCAGCATCGCAAGACGCATGGTCTGTGAGTTTGGTATGAGTACCTTGGGCAACGTTGCGCTCAAGGCAGAGGCCGACGACTCCTCTTCCATCAGTGCGGAGACCGCCTCGAGAATCGACGCAGAAGTTTCTCTGCTCATTGAACAGGCGTATGCTACCGCGCTCAACATTCTGCGCGAGAAAAAAGATCGCCTGATCGCCATCTCCGAGCATTTGATCCAGGTCGAAACTATCGACGGCACAGAACTTGACGAGATGCTCTTTGCAGCATAAGATCATGCTATGACACGTACATTCATCGCTCTTGAAATGAACGAGGATTTGCAACGCCACCTGAAAGGAGTTCTCCAACAGGTGGCGCGGGTTTTACCCGGCATTCGTTGGGTCGCTCCACCTGGTATTCATCTGACGCTCGCCTTCCTCGGCGAACTTACCGACGAACAGCTCGCAGAGGTAATCCAAGCCACCGAAACTGCCGCTCGTCACATCAAACCATTCAGCTATAGGCTCTCACGGCTTGGCATATTCGGCTCGCCCCGTCATCCTCGCGTCATCTGGGTGGGCATTGACGAACCCTCCGGCACCCTGGCTCACCTGCACCGCATCCTTAACAACGAATTAAAGCAGCGTGGCTTCGAGATTGATACACGACCATTCTCACCACACCTCACTCTTGCCCGCGTCAAAGCACCCTTAAAGCCTGAGGAGCAGCGACAGCTACAAGATATCCTCGCGGGAAAACAACAGGGTATCGTCTCGACAAGGGAGTATGGCGTGCAACATATCAATGTAGTGAAAAGCGAGTTGTCGAGGTCTGGCGCACGATATACACCTCTACGAGAATGTGTCCTCAGGGATCATGACAGCTAGCTAACCTCGTAGCGGCCTGATTTATCACGCCTCGGCCCGATTTATCGAGTGAAACCGTTGAATAGCACAACTGGTGCAATGAATTGCACCGAGGCGCGATAAATCGGGCCGCTACGAGATATCCATTTATGGTTCCAGTATGCAGCGGCTGGCGCTCATCTCAGGCTAATCCCAGTTCTTTTGCTTTAAGGGCCACTTGTGTACGATCACGCACCCCCATTTTGCCGAGGATGCTACTCATATGGTTTTTGACCGTTCCTTCTGTGAGGTAAAGGCTCTCAGCGATCTGGCGATTGGAGGCACCTTTAGCAACGAGAGACAGTATCTCTCGTTCACGTTCGGTAAGCGGCTCAGCAAAGTCTGTGACGGTAGAAGATGATGAGCCAGGAGAAGAAGAGGGTGCTTTCGAAGACGCGGCAGGTGTGAGGGCTGCAAAGACCTTATTGGCGATATCGGGCTGTAAAAGTACCTGACCGCGAGCAGCAGTACGCACGGTCATAGCAAGTTGTTCAGCGGTGATATCCTTGAGAGAATAGCCAAGCGCGCCCGCATGCAAGCCTGCATGAATAAGTTCAACGTCATCGAAGGTGGTAAGAATGACGATATGAGAGTCAGGCCAGCGTTCCCTAAGGGCTTTGGTGGCGGCGATTCCATCTACGCGCGGCATGCGGATATCCATGAGAATCACATCAGGGGGTGTTCCTGCCGTGTGGAGACGTTCGGCGGCTTCAATAGCTGCCTCACCGTCTCCAGCAGTTCCCACGACCTCAAAATCTGGCTCCAGTTCAAGCAGTTTACGGAACCCTTCGCGTACAAGCGTCTGGTCGTCAACAATCAAGACCCGAATGCGCTGTATCATGCCTGTTCTCCTTGCATACTTGCAAGATCGAAAACTACTGAACTCTTTTCTCCCCTTCATGGGCTTCTTTGATGTGAGTCTGGTCGGCCTCATCAGTAGGTTTCGTGTCTATATGGGCAGGGGACTCTACGGGGGAAAGGTCCTTGTTCAACTTTCCCGCCATGGTGCTAACGAAGGTCACGATGTCATTGGGAATGGGTTGTACCTTCTCAAAGAAGAAGGCGTTTATCTCTGCCCCCAGCAAGAGAATAATGGCAAAATAGTAGAAAAAGAGTAACAGGATGACGGCAAAGCCGAGGGGTCCTGCATAGCCGCTGAAAAAGCGGGTAATCAAAAGTGGGAAGATGGCGAGAAATATTTCTGTAGCGACTGCCGCGAGTACTGCTCCACGCCAACTATTGCCCCAACTAATCCGTTGATTGGGCACAACCAGGTAGATAAGCTCGAACAAGATAAACGCGGTGAGAAGGCCACCAAGGATACCGCCCAGGCTAATAAAGATGAAGCTACTGCCGGGAATACTGTTCAAAATGGGAATTTTTGCCAGACTTGAAAACAAAATCGAAGGTGCGATTGAGGCGAAGACCATGGTAGGAATAAGGATGACAAACACCAGCAGCATGGCAATAGCCACCGCGAATTGACGAATGGGTGGACGCTGCCGAACCCTGTATATGATGTCCAGGCACCCTTCTGTAACGACGAAAAGGAATGAACCAAAGAAGACGCCGAAAACGATAGCAACAATCCCCAAAATGCCTGAAGCCTGGTTCAGTTGTTTGGATGCAAGGACGATAGCATTCTGCTGACCAGCTAAGCCTGGAAACAAGGCTGTAATTTGGCGAATAACCGTCGCGCGTATGCCAGGATCGCCTAGAAACAAGCTTAGAATAGCAACAAGAGCCAGTGCGATAGGCAGCATCGCCATCAGCAAGTTGTAGGCAATGATACATGCCAGGTTGAGGACCCAGTCATTATTGATTTTGAGAATGAAGCCCTGAAGAGGTTTCGTACCCTGCTCAATGGTCTGGAGAGGGTTTGCCGATCCTGTGTTCTTTCTTTCGTGGTTCTCAGCTTGAGTTGTCATGATTATTCCCTCCTACAGACGCTTTCCCGCGTACATAATAACGACGTTGATACTGTGTATAAGACGTAAAAATATGTCAGTTCAGAGACACTTTCTATACAATTAAGAAGGAACTGAGGTTATTCTAATATTTGGAAGTTGCATGTAATGAGTATAGTGCGTTTACGGACTGCTTACCACGGAAGATGGAGATGCTTCAGAGTTGGTGAGAAGCGAACGAGATGGAACATGTACACGAATGGTGACACGATAGCCAGTAGGTTCGGGTCCATGCGCAACTTGTCCCCCAAGCAACTCGACACGCTCACGAAGCCCGATGAGACCGAAGCCACTTCCATATTGTTTTGACTCATCGGTGACTGGACCCGCACCGTTATCAAGTACAACTAACTCTACCTCTTCATCCTCGTAGCGCAGGCGTAACAGCACCTTCGTCGCATGGGCATGCTTGCGTACATTTGTGAGGGCTTCCTGTGCCGCTCTGTAGAGTGCGAGTTGCAGGTCTGGTGAGAGTGGAGGCAACTGTGTATCCAGGTCGAGCGTCAACTCTGTCTCGCTTGCTACACCTCTAAACTCGTTTCCCAACCGAGTAAGGGCCTCTGGTAGACTTAATGTAGCAATGCTATATGGACGCAAAGCTGCTACCGCGTTACGCACCTCTTGCATCGCCTGCGCCGCCACGCGGCGCGCCTCAGCCACCTCAACAATCGCACGAGAGGGATCACGTTCTTGTAGCTTGCTGATTGTTTCCAATTGAATGCTCAATATGGTCAGATAGTGACCGAGTGTATCATGAATTTCTCGTGCCATTCGTGTGCGCTCACGATCTACTGTCAACTCTTCCACCTCATTCGCATACTGCTGTAGCTGTGTATGCGCCAGTTCTCGTTCTCGATTGGATTCCTCAAGTTGATGCAGCAGCGCTTCTGTCTGCTCACGCTGCGCGTTCAGTAGTTTATTGCCAAGCGCGAACGCCGCGACGAAAGCAAAGCCTGCAAGGAGAGAGGGCCAATTTTGACTCAGTCCTGTTCCAGTGTCGATAAGGGCTGAGTTAATGCCAGAAGCTATGTAGAGAATGATGCTCACGATTATCGCGCTTCGTAAGGAAAGAAGACTAAAATATATTCCGACTGTTACAAAGTAGAGGAGCCAGTCAAAGTAAAGACCTGTGGTAGCTAGCATTCCACTTGCGAATGCCAAAAGCAGGAGTATTCCCGCGCCCAGTAGAACTTGCCAGGACGATGCGTTGCTTCTGGTGGTCATCCACCAGAAAACGGCAGCGTAGAGTATTTGAATACCTGTAAAGGTGAGAACATTGACGACTGTCAGATGAGTAGCCGTCAACACAGTGATGAGGTAGCCAATGACGAGCGTAATATAGGCCGCATTCTCCGTCGCTCTATACGTAAGCTGCTTCGTCCATGGAGCACGATCAGCCTGTTCGACCCTCACCTGGCTTGTCACAAGATCGTTCCTTTCAACTTCTAACACTCCTATATACTGCGGAAATTATAGCATGCTTCTGCTCATTGCACATGTGTACAAAGTAAGAATGGTCCATGCCGAGTCATGGACCATTCATTACTTCTGTCATGGCACAGCAATATAAACAATGCATGACTGAGAAGATGACCATGTGTACATGTGCAGTGCACCACCTCAAAGCTATACTCAGGTCAAGAACACAAGAGGAATGGAAGCTATAAGGAGAACACACAATGGCATCTATCACACATGCTCAACAAGCATCGACATTCTTGCAGCGACTGGACCCACGTCCCGCCCTGCAACGAAGCTTTACTGTCAATCCGCTATTAACTCTCGTTGGCCTTGCAATGGTCTTCACTTTGCTCGGCACACTCATAGGTCTCGTCGTAGACCATCGTGGAATCACAGGCGCACCGGCGTGGCTCAAGCCCACCAAGTTTGCCATCTCTGTCGGTGTTTACAGCTTTACCTTGCTCTGGATGCTCGGTTTTGTGAAGGGACATCGGCGTCTGGTGAGCCTTGTAGCTAATGTTACCGCAATTGGCTTTATCGTCGAAATGGCTATCATTGTTGGACAGGTTATTCGAGGAACAAGTAGTCACTTCAACTTTACCACGCCCCTCGATGGTACGCTCTTCGCTATAATGGGCATATTCATCACTCTTGTCTGGGTAGTAACTCTAGTCGCTGCTGTCCTGTTACTCATTCAAGGTATGCCTGATCCTGTCTTTGCATGGTCGCTACGACTAGGCATCCTGCTCTCAATAGTTGGAATGGCTGTCGCGTTCCTCATGACTCAACCCACCGCCATACAGCTAGCCGCGTTACATGATGGTGGGCACCTTAGCTATATTGGAGCGCATAGCGTTGGAGTTCCCGATGGCGGTCCTGGTCTTCCTCTGCTGGGATGGAGCACTGTAGGTGGCGACCTGCGCATTCCACACTTTATTGGCCTGCATGCTTTACAGGTCTTGCCATTCGTTGGTTGGCTACTCGCTCTACTGTGTCCTGGTCTATTGCGGACAAGCCATCGCCTCGCCTTGCTCTGGACATTCGGCTTGAGCTACCTGGGCCTGATTGCTCTCCTAACATGGCAGGCACTACGTGGGCAGTCGATCATTGCACCCGACGCGCTCACGCTAAGAGCTTTCGCACTGCTCATCGGTTTGACCGCGCTGGCTGCTATAGCTATGGTCACCCATGCACACATGCATGCCCAGGTAGTGACCGCGATGTAGACATAGGGATCAATAATGGAAATTTACAAACTCGTTTGTAAATTTCCATCACGTATGTGAATATTGACTATAGCTGACTGGTATGCCCTGTATGCTTTCTCCAATTTATAGGCCATCTCGTTTTATGGGGTTGACAAACATTTGTAAGTTGGTGTATGCTCGGAGACAATGAATGACAGTGTACGAAGTGCTCCAGCGAGGTTGCTGTCGTAGCTTTCGTACAACTAGTCATTAAAATACTAGTGTGTACTGTATGTAGTTTATGGAGTAGAACAATGTTGGCAACACTGAGCACAACACAGAAAGCAATGGCTGCTTGTCAAAGCAGTGCTCAACCCATGTCTTTTTCTCAGCCCTCCATGCCTACGATGTGTACAATGTACATGGCGGCTGCAAGCATTCTCATCATCGGAACCGGCGCGTTGGCGTCGGTTTCTTTGTTTGTTGTTGTGCTTCGCGTAGTTGCCCTTCTCCTTGTAAGTCTTGTGGTATTGATTAGCCTCCTCCTTACTGGCCTTGCTGGACTCATTAGGCTTGAGAGTCTGGTAGGGCTAACAAATGGAATGACGGAGCTAGCCACTTCTACCACACGCGCGACACGGGGAGATTAACGGGGGGCAACGACGCACCCAATCCAACGAAGGTATCCTAACGAGGACCTCCCAATGCGGGAGGTTCTCTTTTTTGTTATTCGATACTGTGAAGGAATTGAGCAATTATGGCAATCGCAGCAAAAATGATGCAACAAGGTGCTAAAACTACTACGGCATCTCAAGTAAATCAACAAGACGAACTCGAACTCGCGGGCAGTGCAATTATCTGTGAGGCTCTGATCCGTGAAGGCGTGGAGCTTATGTATGGCTATCCTGGTGGCGCGATTATGCCCTTCTACGATGCCCTCACATCTTATCCGTCTCTGCATCACGTCCTGGTGCGTCACGAGCAAGCCGCTGCCCATGCAGCCGATGGTTACGCGCGTGCAACAGGCAAGGTTGGTGTCTGTGTCGCGACGAGCGGTCCGGGTGCGACGAACCTTGTTACAGGGCTGGCTACTGCATTTATGGACTCGACTCCTCTCGTTGCCATTACCGGGCAGGTTGCGCGGCCCTTCATTGGACGCGATGCCTTTCAGGAGACCGACATACTCGGCGTAACACAGCCTATCACCAAGCACAATTTCCTGGTGCGCAACACGGACGAAATCGCCGATATCGTTCATGAGGCATTCCACGTCGCTCGCAGCGGTCGGCCTGGACCTGTCCTGATCGACATTCCTAAAGATGTACTGCTCAACAAGGCGAAATATCGTCGCTTGACCTCATCAGGTGAATATCCGAACACTGCTCGTACACAGGCGACTCCACCATCAGAATATTTGCTATCGCAGGCGGCACAACTTATCGCTCAGGCACAGCATCCACTCATCATGGCTGGTCACGGCATCATTTTATCAAATGCCTACGATGAACTGCGCGCCTTTGCTGAGAAGACCGACATTCCGGTTATCACCACTCTGCTCGGGTTGAGTGCCTTCCCGGATACACATCCGCTGCATCTTGGTATGCCAGGAATGCATGGCCCTGCGTATGTCAACCGTGCCATCGGGGATTCTGACCTCATTGTTGGTGTCGGTTTGCGCTTCGACGACCGAGTTACAGGCAAGGTCGATGGCTTCGCGCCAAACGCACGCTTCATTCACATCGACATTGACCCTTCGGAGATGCACAAGGTCAAAGTGGCAGCCGTACCTATTGTTGCCGACGCAAAGGTCGCCCTTGCAGCGCTTGCTGAAGCCGTCGCTCCCGACGATAAAAGTGCATGGCTCAACGAAATTCGCTCATGGCAGGAGAAAGACGAAGAGCGGCAGCAGCAGATTCGACGCGACGAGGAGCATCCAGACCCCATCAGCATTCTCAACGCGATCCGCATGGCAACTGATGGAGATGCTATCGTGGTCTCCGACGTTGGACAGCATCAGATGTGGACGGCACGTCACTACCTTTGGACACGTCCAAACAGCCACATCACCTCTGGTGGGCTCGGCACAATGGGTTTTGCTCTACCCGCGGCAATGGGTGTCAAGATGGGTATGCCCGATACACCCGTGTGGGTCGTCGCTGGCGATGGGGGTATCCAGATGAACATTCAAGAACTGGCGACCCTGCGCCAGGAGGGTGTAACGGTCAAGGTTGCCATCATGAACAATGGCTATCTTGGTATGGTGCGTCAGTGGCAGCAGTTCTTCCACTCGCGCAACTACTCAGGGACACCCATGACCGGACCCGACTACGTACAGTTGGCGGCGGCTTATGGCCTCATGGGTATCCGTGTGACGCGACGCGACGAGGTAGAGGCAGCCGTCAAACGTGCAATGGAGACCGAGGGAACCGTTATCATTGATTTCGTTATCGAGCCAGAGGCGAATGTCTACCCAATGGTGGCCCCTGGTTCAGCGATCACGAGCATGATTGAAGAGACGGAGAGCCGCTAGAATGAGCAATAACATTGCCGCTATCGAACGCTCAGGACAAACAGGTGCCCCCCAGGGTACTGAACGGGCGCATACCTTAATCGTCCTTGTCAACGACCGACCAGGCTCCGTTGACCGTGTCGTTGGTCTGCTCCGCCGCCGCCGCGCCAACATGCAGACATTAGTCCTTGCACATAGTGAAAGGCCAGAGGTGGTACGCGTTACCATCGTCGTCAAAGATTCCGAGGTAGGCGTCGATCAACTGGTAGAGCAATTGCGCAAGATCGTTGATGTACGACAGGTCACAAACCTGTCGTCACAACAGGCGGTCACAAGAGAACTGGCCCTTATTAAGGTCAATAACACTGAGTCTCGCTTTCATGAGATCATTGAGCGGAGTCAACTCTTCGGAGCCTATGCTGCCGATGTTACGCCAGAGGCGATCATCCTGGAGGTAGTGGGCAGCGAAGAGAAGGTTACAAAGCTCGTCGAACTGTTACGGGAATACGGCATTCGTGAAATCGCCCGATCTGGCAGTATCGCAATGGCACGAGGCGAATTGTAATTGCACCCGACAAAATAAACGAAAGGGAATTATTCATAATGGCACACATCTATCTTGATACAGACGCAAACCTGGATATCATACAACAGAAACGCATTGCTGTGATCGGCTATGGTAGCCAGGGGCATGCACATGCTCTCAACATGCGCGATAACGGCTGCAATGTCGTCATCGGTCTTCCCAATGGCAGCAAGAGCCGTGAAAAGGCCGAAGCCGATGGGTTGCGGGTCATGACGCCAGGTGTGGCTGCAGAGCAAGCCGATGTTATCATGATCCTTATCCCTGACCAGTATCATCACGCGGTATTCGAGCGCGACATCAAACCTGGGCTTGCTCCTGGCAAGATGCTCATGACTGCGCATGGCTTCAGTCTGCACTATTCGCAGATTGTCCCACCCGCTGACATCGATGTTGCGATGGTCGCGCCCAAGAGTCCTGGACACATGATGCGCCGCCTCTTCGTAGAAGGCGTTGGTGTTCCCGCGCTCTGGGCTGTACACCAGGATGCAACGGGTAATGCCGAGGCGATGACCCTTGCTTATGCTCGCGCTGTAGGTTGCACTCGTGCTGGTGTGCTGCGCACAACTATCGGTGAGGAGACCGAGACCGATCTCTTTGGTGAACAGGCCGTTTTGTGCGGAGGCGTTACCGCGCTTATTCAGGCAGGCTTTGAGACGCTGGTCGCGGCTGGCTATCAGCCCGAACTCGCCTACTTCGAGTGCATGCACGAGATGAAGCTAATCGTCGATCTCATGTACCAGGGCGGCATGAGCTACATGCGTTACTCCATCAGCGACACCGCTGAGTTCGGTGATTATGTATCAGGGCAGCGCATCGTTGACCAGCATGTCCGTGACGAAATGGGCAAAGTGCTGCGCGAGATACAAAATGGCACCTTTGCCACCCGCTGGATACTCGAAAACCAGGCTGGACGCCCCAGCTTCTACGCCATGCGCCGTGAAGGTGCTGAGCAACAAATCGAACAGGTCGGGCGCGACCTACGAGCCATGATGCCCTGGCTGAACCCGACACAAACCAGGGCAGAAACATCAGAGACAAAAGCAGAAACAGCAAAATAGAGGAGACAGAATCATGGGAGATCCCGCGGTAGTAAAAATTTTTGATACAACATTGCGTGACGGCGAACAATCGCCAGGAGCCACAATGACCATCGACGAGAAGCTACAGGTTGCCGAGCAGCTTGTGCGTCTGAACGTGGACATCATCGAGGCGGGTTTTCCTATCGCCTCACCTGGTGATCTTGCTGCGGTCAAAGAGATTGCGCGGCGTGTGCGCGGAGTCGCAGTTGCTGGACTTGCTCGTGCCTATGCGTGCGATATCGATGCCGCCTGGGAAGGCGTCCGTGACGCAGAACAGCCAGTAATCCACGTGTTTCTTGCAACCTCTGGAATTCATCTCAAACATAAGCTGGGACTTAGCCAGGAAGAGGCCCTTGAGCAGATTCAGTCAATGGTTGCCTATGCCCGCAACCTTTGCCCAACTATCGAGTTTTCTGCCGAAGATGCCACTCGCAGTGACCTGGATTACCTCTGCCGTGTTTGTGAAGCTGCTATTAAGTCGGGTGCGACAACAATTAACCTTCCCGACACTGTTGGCTACACTATGCCGCACGAGTACGAGGCCCTATTCCGCAAGCTGCGCGAACGCGTCCCCGGTATGGATAACGTAACTATGAGCGCCCATTGTCACAATGACCTTGGTATGGCAACGGCGAATACTCTTGCTGCCATCAAGGCGGGAGCGCGTCAGGTAGAAGTGACCATCAACGGACTCGGCGAGCGGGCAGGCAATACCGCTGTTGAAGAGGTAGTGATGGCTTTGCGTACACGTCCCGATTCTTTCGGTAACATCAGTACGCGTATTCGAGCTGACGAATTGCTCGCGGCCAGCCAGGTTGTGAGCCGTACGACTGGCATTCCTGTACAACCCAACAAAGCAATCGTCGGAGCTAACGCTTTTGCTCATGAAGCGGGCATTCACCAGGATGGCATGCTGAAAAACCGCCTCACTTATGAGATCATGACGCCTCAATCGGTAGGCTGGACCGATACAAGGCTCGTGCTTGGTAAGCACTCAGGTCGTCACGGCCTGGATGCACGCTTACGACAGCTCGGTCATAAACTGAGCGCCGAGCAACTCAAAGCCGCTTACAACCGTTTTGTGAAGATGGCAGATCGAAAGAAGCACATTACCGATGCAGACTTGATCTACATCGTTGAGAGTGGTATGGAGACCCCTGCTGGCATCTAAGCCTTTTTCCAATTGGTGTAGGGACAATTTATTGTCCCTACACCGTCTATAAAGGAGCACCTCGTGACCCAAACCGATGCCTCAAAGACGCAGCACAATGAGGCTGCAAAAAATGTAGAAGAGAAAGGCGTCCCCATGCTCACTGCCGAGGAGGGCTACGCCTACTTTGAGGGGCGCATTATACCTATGGACGAAGCCAAAGTGAGCGTAGCGACACATGCGCTCCAGTATGGTACTGCCTGCTTCGAAGGCATTCGTGCCTATTGGAATCCCGACCAGGAGCAGTTGTACCTCCTCAAACTGCGAGAGCATTACGAACGCATGGCGAACTCCTGGAACGTCCTATGTATGAACCCGAAAGAGTCGATAGATGATCTGTGTAAGATCACCGTCGAGCTGGTGCGCAAGCATGGCTATCGTCATGATGTCTATGTGCGCCCACTGACATATAAATCTTCACGCACAATTCGAGTCACACTCAGTGAGCTGGAAGATTCTGTTGCGGTCTACACATTCCCGATGGGCAACTATGTTGATATCAGCATGGGCTTGAAGGTTTGTACCTCATCGTGGAGGCGTGCTAACAGCAACGCCATGCCGGTACGCGCGAAAGTAACAGGGGCCTACGTCAATAGTTCCTTAGCGGTGGATGATGCTAAAGCATCGGGCTTTGATGAAGCGATTATGCTTACTCATGATGGCGCTGTATCAGAGGGTAGTTCATGTAACATTTTTGTGCTGCGCAACGGCAAACTGGCAACACCCGCCGTTTCGGAGGATATTCTCGAAGGTGTTACGCGTAACGCTCTCATAGATATGGTTCACGGCGAGTTCGGCACGATAGTAGAAGAGCGACGCATCGACCGCACAGAACTCTACGCTGCTAGCGAGATTTTCTTATGTGGCACGGGTGTTCAGGTGTCGCCCGTTGTCAGCGTGGATCGTCGCCCTGTGGGAACTGGTGTTCCTGGCCCATTCAGTATGAAACTGCAAGCAGCCTATCTTGCCGCCTGTCGCGGTGAAAACGAGAAATACCGTAACTGGTTAACTCCGGTCTATTAGGAAGTTGTTGAGCAGCCCCTCGTGGGTGCCCCATAATGGGTCAAGATAAACCGCAGTAGGCCAAGGGTGATGTCAATGAGAGACCCACAGGTCTCCCTACTGCGATCTCATATCCCTTCCTTTGCCGCTTATAAGGCAGACGAATATGCCTTACTTTTGTACCTAAACAGTCATTTTTAGGCTAAAACATGATAGAATAGTCGTACTTTAGAAAGGATGAATCATGCATATGTCATCAGAAAGGCAGGTAGCTAGCGATGGCACTGGTATTACCTGCTTCAGTCACCGTTTTAACGCCCGCAACGTCGGCTAACCTCGGACCTGGCTTCGATAGCCTGGGACTGGCACTACAACTGTATAATCGCTTTGAGGTAGAGGAGTGTGGAGGTGATCCCCAACATCCTACCATTGAGGTTGAGGGGATATTAGGTGCAGGCTTATCAACTGGACCGGACAACTTGTTTTTCCGGTCTTTTGCTCTGCTCTTTGAACACCTGAATGTCGAGCTACCTTCTATACGCATTCGCATGTCTACCCGCATCCCACCTGGGTGTGGCCTGGGAAGCAGTGCCACCGCCGTTGTAGGGGGACTCGTAGCGGCAAACGAGTGGCTCCGTCCACAAGGACTTGCAGTCGCTAAAGAGGAACTGTTGGGACTTGCAGTAGAGGCCGAGGCGGGAAACCATCCCGATAATGTTGCTCCCGCGCTTCTTGGTGGACTGGTAGCAACAACCGACATGGAGGGGAAGATACATGCGATCAAAGCACCCTTCCCTGATGCGCTCAAAGCAGTTATCTTTACACCATCGTTTCCTATGGATACGGTAGCGGGAAGAAAGTTGCTTCCAGCCAGCTACTCAAAGGCTGATGTGACCTTTAATACCGGACGAGTGGCCCTGCTGCTGACCGCTCTACAAATGGGACGCTACGAGGTGATTGGTGAAGCGATGCAGGATCGACTGCACCAGCCCTATCGCCAGGTTCTCTTTCCCGCCATGCCCGACATTATTGATGCCGCAGTTGCTGCTGGAGCATATGGTGCTTGCCTTTCTGGAGGTGGTTCATCTCTTATCGCGCTTACCAGTTCCCGTTTCGACGACGTGCTACACGCTATGCAGGGCACCGCTCGCGCGGCAGGCATCCAGGGAACCGGTAGGATTTTACGCGCGGATCAGAATGGAGCGCGAGTGCTTAATCCCTCGCGTAGCCGCATACGAAAGGAAGTGAGCGCACGTCATGGCGATCAATTCTACTGGTCTCCAGCCAGGCCAAGGAGCGGGCGAGGAGAATAACCACGCTCATTCAACTCCTACATCTGATGTGATTGAGGCGCTTGCTTCAACCACGTTGCGCTGTGTAGAATGCCTTACCCTCTATCCGGCGATAGAGGCTGGGCAAACCTCACATCCAACACCACGTTATCGTTGTGACTGTGGTGGCGTTCTCGATGTCGAAACGCCATTTCATCTTCCCAACCAGCTCGAACTCCGCGCACAAGATGAACTCTTTTTCGATTCAGAGACCGACACGATTCCCTCTGCTGGAGCACCATGGCGTCAACTCTTTGATGAGCGCGCCTCTGGTCCCCCTATCTGGGCTATCAGTACAGACGAACACCTGATCGATTCAAGTGGAGTCTGGCGATACCGCGAACTTATTCTTCCTGCCTCAGAGAAGTACATCATCACACGCCCAGAAGGAAACACAGCTCTCTATCCTGTTGGAAGGGAAAACTGTGGTCCAGGTCGCATTGGTCATCGACAGATCGGTCTCTACGCTGGACTTGATCGCTTCTTCCTCAAGCACGAGGGTGAAAATCCTACGGGCAGCTTCAAAGATCGAGGTATGACTGTTGGCGTGACGATGGCAAATCTCATGGGGGCGAAGGCGGTAGCCTGTGCCTCAACCGGAAACACCTCGGCTTCCCTCGCTTCATATGCGGCCCAAGCCGGAATGCGTGGCATTGTCTTCCTTCCTGCTGGCAATGTCGCGGGTGGCAAACTTGCGCAAACGCTCGCCTATGGTGCGACAACCGTGCAGATAGAAGGTGACTTTGACGATGCAATGCGCCTGGTCGAACAGGTCTGCAACGAACTGGGCATCTACCTGCTCAACTCGCTTAACCCTTTCCGCGTCGAGGGACAAAAAGCTATCGGCTTCGAAATGCTCCAGCAACTTGATTGGCAGGCTCCCGATTGGCTCGTCCTCCCGGCAGGAAATCTTGGCAATACCTCCGCCATTGGTAAAGCTTTCCGCCAGGCATATCAACTTGGCCTCATCGGCCATATGCCGCGCGTTGCATCCATTCAAGCAGAGGGGGCCAATCCTTTCTATCGCAGCTTTATGGGGAACTTTGCTCAGCGAAGCTCTGTTCAAGCGGAAACCATTGCCTCTGCTATCAAGATCGGCAACCCGGTCAGCTATACCCGCGCACGACGCGTAATCGAAGAGAGTGATGGGATTGTAGCGTCGGTGAGTGACGAGCAAATCCTTGCTGCTAAAGCAATTATCGACCGCTCAGGTATTGGTTGTGAACCGGCCTCTGCCGCCACTCTAGCGGGTGTTCGTAAGCTTGTCGAGCGCGGCATCATCAAGTCCGATGAACGTGTTGTTGGCGTGCTCACGGGCACGCTGCTTAAGGATAGCAAGACAGGTATGCAGCAGGGAGATAGTGGAATCGTCGTAAAACCGACTATTGATGCTGTCAGGAGCGTATTAGAGTAATGCGTCTTGCCTTACCAAAAAAACGTGAGACATCATCTGTAGGGAAAGAGTCACTATCAAAGCGCTATGCGACTCTTCTTTCATGGTTGTTTACCTGGGAGATTTATCTTATAGTCGCGGTGGCAGCCTTTTTACGGCTCTATGGAATTAATACGACTGAGTTTGATGACGATCAGGCGAATGTCTTCCGTATGGCTCATGATGCTGTAAGTCACGGCCTCCTTGTTGCCACGAGCAATGTCGCCTCAATTCATATCTATAATCCGCCCGCCATTATCTATTTCTTCATGTTACCTGCTGCAATGAGTGCCGACCCTTTGTGGGGGGCGGTCATGGTAGGGCTGCTCATGACGGTATCGGTCTTGCTGACCTACATCTTGGCACGTCGCTATTTTGGTCGTGTCGCGGGAATCATTGCCGCGCTTCTCTATGCCACTGCTTCCCGCCCTATCTTCTATTCCCGCTTTATCTGGAATCAAAATCTGCTGCCGATTTTCACCATTCTTTTTATCTTTGCCCTTTTTTGGGGAGTTGTCGAGCGACGCAAAGGATGGCTTTTTCCCGCCCTTTTCTTGCTCGGTGTCCTTATTCAACTCCATGCCTCTGGCGTCATGATGGCGGCACCACTTCTCGTAGCCCTCATCCTGGCTCCTGGTACACTGCGCTGGCGCGATCTCGCTTTTGGCATCCTTTCACTGATCGTTATCTATTTCCCCTATCTGCTCTGGGAAATATCAATGAATTTTATAGATGTTCATACACTACTTACCGTTACGAAGCAGCCCATTTTTGTTGATAACAAAGCGTGGATTTTTTATCAACTCTTCCTCAGCCCCTACGACTATGATAATCTGCCTGGAAGACATACTCTGCTTGCCCCACTTGTCCCCGCGCTCTCCTGGATGCGCGGCGTGATGACAGGGCTGGTGATAGGTGGTACCATAACCGCTTTTGTGTTTGCTCTGTGGGTGCGCCGTCATATTGTGCAGGGTGACGAGCAGAAAAGTGTCACAACCGGAATGTGGTGTCGCATTAGGGATTACGCAACTCAGTTTCGTGCCTCACCTTACAGGTGTGGTCTTATCATTTTGCTGATCTGGCAGGTCGTGCCGCTTCTTGTGCTCACACGCCACTCCATCGGTCTCTATGCGCACTATCTCATCATCTTCATGCCTGGTCCCTTCATTCTGATCAGTCTTCTTCTGACAAAGATCATCGAATGGTGTCAAAGGCGTGGTGGATGGACAACAGTTGTGCGGTACGACCTGTACATTCTGGCTTTTGTGCTCGTTACGGCTCAATTTGTGGGTAGCACAGCAAGTGTGCTTGACTCGGTACTAGGCAACTTCAACGACTATGTGCCCTCGCATCCCTACTATAGTGACTTGCACTCGCTACACGCTGCCCTTGCCGAGGCCGATCAGGTGGCGCAGCAGCACCACCTGAACAGGGTTTATGTCTCTACCGATCAGCCAACGCAAGCATCGCTCCGCTATTTAAGCGAGCAAATGCATACTTCTACAACCGTATTCGATGCCGCTAATTGCGCTATCCTGCCTGGGGTCGCCAATGGACCTGCTGTTATGCTTATTGGGCCGTACAGTGATTTTACCAACGCCTTGGTCACTCATTTCGCTGTAGCAACTCTTGTCGATGAGCCTAAGAGATTAGGCGGTGCTCCCTTCAAACTATACATCGTAAGACCTACAGAACTCCAATCGGTTGCTGGGGAGAGGTTCGGACACGACCTTCAACTCCTCGACACATCGGCGCATTCCTTTAGCTTTAACGGCACACTCCGGCTTGTCACACGTTGGAGCCTTTTACGCTCAGCACAGCCGAGTTATCGAACCGTTTATGGGTACAATATAAGTCAGTCCTCAGATGGCGCTGATAAACAGAGTGCCAGTAGCCAGTGTAACTTCACTGCAATGAAGGCTGGCGATGAGTTGTTAGTTGCTTCCAGGCAACCTGGAGCGCTAAAGGAAGCTCAGGGAACTATTGCTATCGGGGTGCAAGCCTACACTATAACACCGTACAATTTGTCGTACGGTCCCATATCTTTTGAGACCTATCATGATATTGTAACGCCTTGGGAGAAACTCTCGACATCAACAGGTAAAGATAATCTCACTATTCCTGTGTCGCGTTCCTAAATTGAAGCGAGGAGTGTGCTACATCGGTAGGCGAGATAATCTGGGTGGGCGAGATAAATCAGACGGACGTGATAAATCACGGGCGAGATAAATCACGGGCGAGATAAATCAGGCCTCTACTAGCATTCGTACTCATACGCTGGTACAATATGCGTATCTAGTACAGTAAATGCTGTACAAAAGAGGCTGAAGTGAGAAATAGGAAACCTAAGAGAGAATTTCTTCCAGAATGGAATATGCCCTCAGACCCTGTGAAGGCCATATGGTGGTTCTTGCACTGGTTATTGAAGGTGTTAGTACGCTTTTTCTGGATACCCATCATAGGCATGGTTATCTATGAAACCTACTTGAGCGGAAGGGTGAGTGGTATCCTTAATGGCACCATTGCAGGTGTTATTACGCTACTCGTCGGCCTTGTTGTCTGGGTAGTGCTCTATGTTGTCTTGCTTACTCTCAACGTTAGCACAACCATCTCGCAGACTATCTCCGATGTCAGCCGTATGCAGAGTAGTTTCTCCACCCGCCGCCCCATGTATCCCTACTCAGAGCCAGAGCCAGAAAAGAACGTTGTCGAGGGTACCATCACCGACTTAGAGGAAGAGCGTAGAAAGCGCAGACGAGAGTAACGAAGCAAAGCATGGATGCATATAGGGACAAGCCCTATCATGCATCTTGTTTATTCTTTTCCTGCCATGCGGCCCATGCCTCATCATTTGAGTTGGGCACATATGAGAATAGCAGGATGCCACTGCCCTCTACAGAGAACTCTCCTAAGTCTGCCGGTAGCACCATTGTCTGACCACGAGACAAAGGCTCACTTTGTCCAGATGATGTTCCATAACGTACCTGCACCTCTGCTCCAAGTGATGTGAGAATAACACAACTTTTATCGGTCCTGCCACTCATGGTAGCATTTTGCTTGAGGTGTAGCTCTCGGGTCACAAAATATCGGCACGCGACGAGGCAACGATCCTCGTATCCTGTGCCACCTACCAGGAATACTGGCTTTGCCTTTACTCGCCGCGCGGCTCCGTAATGTGAAACGTCTAGGGAGCGTTCGACATGGAGTTCCCGTGGCGTACCAGAAGTAGTTAAACGCCCATAGTCATACATACGGTAGGTGATGTCGGAATATTGTTGCAGTTCATAGAGCATCACACCACTACAAATAGCATGCACTGTCCCTGCAGGCACAAAGATTACGTCTCCTGCCGAGACACTCTCTTCATGAAGGAGTGTGTCGAGTGTAACATCCTCAATCGCGCGCTGTACATCAGCGCGAGAGGTATCAGCCTTGAAACCATACACGATCTTAGCACCTGGCTCTGTGGCAAGGATGTACCAAAACTCTGTTTTGCCCAGTTTGCCGCCTTCGTATTGTGCAGCATAGTCGTCTTCGGGATGAACCTGTACCGAAAGCTGCGCATTTGCGTCAATAAACTTTGCCAATAGGGGAAAGCGACGACCGAAGATCGCCATTGCCTGCTCGCCAAGAAGCGCACGTCCCAGTTCATCAACAAGTGCGCCTAGTGTCTTGCCTATGTGAGGACCATTTTGCACTACCGTGCTGACTTCCGTCTCCCAGGATTCCCCAATGGCAACCTTGCCAGGGGGAAGTTGCTTCCAGCCGTCACGCTCTAGTTTGCGCCCGCCCCAAATAGTCTCATGTAACGATGCCTCTAACTTGATAGGATACAAATAGGACACAACCAACTCAACCTCCACAATCCAAAGTGAGTGTAAAAAAAGATACTTATGTATAAGTATCTAATTTGCTAACAAAGCACCCTCGACCTGACGACGTAGTTTGTCACGCATCATAATCCCTTTGATGCGGTAGATTTCTTGTCCTCCCTTAAAGAAGACAAGCGTGGGGACACCTTCAATATTCCATTGACGGGTAAGTTCTTCCTGTCCCGTCACATCCAGCTTGGCAAATAGTACTCTATCCTGATATTGCTTGCTGATGGCCTCAAACTCTGGCTCCAGTATCTGACAAGCACTCATCTGGTCCACTGAAAAGTTGACAATCGCCATCTGTGGTGAGTTCAATACCTTCTCTACGAAATCCTCACCTGTTACATCGATGTAGCTTTTTGCCATGCCATCCTCTTATATTCTATATAAATTAGCCTTACTCCTCAAAATATCACTCAGCAGAAGCGTGTGTCAAGAAATGCCTGTTGGGTTCTGCATCCTTAAACAATGTATTACACCCTCGTTCCTCTCTTGATGGGTGACGAGGGTGTAATGAATGAGACCTCTACGAGGCCAGCAGCGCCTCTGCATCTTCGATGACGTAGCGGTAGCCTTGTTCTGTGAGGAACAATTGACGATTCGCCGAGAATTCCTGGTCACGCGTGTCACGAGTCACAACAGAGTAGAAGTACGCTAGTCCGCCATCACGTTTAGGACGAAGGATACGTCCTAAGCGTTGTGCCTCTTCCTGGCGCGAGCCAAAGGTGCCGGAGACCTGAATGGCGACATTTGCATCCGGTAGGTCAATCGCAAAATTCGCTACTTTACTCACCACCATGTGCTTAATTTCGCCGCGTCGGAACTGGTCATACAGTTTCTCTCGCTGCCCGTTTGGTGTACGTCCTGTCAGTAGAGGCGCGTGAAGGTCTTCTGCAAGTTGCTTAAGCTGGTCAATATATTGACCGATAATGAGTACCTGGTCGTCGCTATGTTGTTCTACAAGATGGCGAACCACCGTCAGTTTTGCTGGTGTTTCCGCTGCTATCCGGTATTTCTCGCGTACCTCTGCCATGGCATAATTCAACTGTTCATCTTCGCTCAGACTCACGCGAATCTCGTGGCATTCTGCCGTTGCAATCCAGCCCTGGCGCTCCAGTTCACGCCATGGAACGTCGTACTTTTTGGGTCCAATCAGGCTAAACACATCCGCTTCTCGTCCGTCCTCGCGTACAAGGGTCGCTGTTAATCCCAGTCGTCTACGCGCCTGAATTTCTGCTGTAACGCGGAAGACAGGGGCTGGAAGTAGGTGGACCTCGTCGTAGACAATCAAACCCCAGTCATAGCTACTGAAGAGAGAAAAGTGAGGATATACTTCCTCTTGCGTTCCATCCTCGTGCTTCACAGTGCGACGATACGTAAGTATTTGATATGTGCTCACTGTGATGGGGCAGATATCTTTTCGTTCACCTGTGTACTCTCCTACCATCTCTGGTGGGATATCTGTCTTGTCGATAAGTTCGCTAATCCATTGACGGACCGCAACCGTATTAGGAGTGAGAATGAGTGTCGCGCGCCCAATATCTGCCATGGTCGCAAGTCCTACGATTGTCTTACCTGCTCCGCATGGTAGTACAACGACGCCACTTCCTCCACTCGGTGCTCCACCGACGTAGAACGCGGATGAGGCGGCGTATTGATAGCCACGCGGCTCGAAGTTTTTCCCTTGGCGCGTTGGCGAGATCATCTTCAGGGGCATTGGTGACCCATCGGTGTAGCCAGCAAGGTCCTCTGCGGGAAACCCCATGTGAATAAGAGCCTGCTTGATGTGACCGCGCCGAGATGCATCAACCTGAATAGTCTGCCTGTCTATCTGTCTTAAGATATAAGGCTGTGTACGCTTGTGATGCATGACCTCGACGATCAGCATCGTGTCTTCTGAGGTAAGCAGTAACGCATCGCCTTCTCTAATCAGCTTAAGGCGACCATAGCGGCTAATATATTCGCGGATATCTACAGCAATATTTGAAGGAATAGCATACTTGCTATACTGAGTTAAAAGTTCCAGAATAGTCTTTGCACTCATGCCACCAGCGGCAGCATTCCAGAGAGAGAGTGGTGAGAGGCGGTAGGTGTGAATATGCTCCGGCGACTTCTCTAACTCGGCAAACTGGGCGAGTGCATCTCTGGCCTCTGCATGTAGTGGATGATCCACCTCAAGCAAAATGGTACGATCACTCTGAACAATAATGGGATTACTGGGATTCATACTTCACACTCCGGGCATGGTCGCCCACGTCCTCATATATTTTATGATAGTGGTAACAGTCGCCTCTTCATATCCTCGCATAAGGTGTCGGGCCCCTGTAATCACCTTCATGCCTTTAGGACCTTTCTGCTGCTCAACGAATGGCTCAAGCTTATAACGCGGACAGATTTCATCAAACTCGCCTGTGACAAAAAGCTTGGGACGCTCGAAGAGTCTGGGGAAACCATTCGCTGCTCGGAAAAGAGGCAGACTCACGGCAACAACTGTGCGGATACGAGGGTCAAAGGGCGCATACAACAAGGCAATGTAGGCACCAAAGGCGTGTCCAATGACACCGACCTTCGCCGGATTAACTTTTGGCAATGCCAATGCCGCATCGATGGCTCCCGCAAGGTCAAGCGGTTCTAAACGACCATCGGTTTGTTGACCCTGACTCTTACGTACGCCTCGAAAATTGAAGCGCAATGTCATCATTCCTGCATTGGCTAAGCCCCGCGCCAATGCTACCGTGAGCGCATCATTCATGTCACTACTCGCGGGTTGTGGATGACAGAGCACAACAACAGGTGCTGCTTCCGCCGTTACGGGTCCATGTACCATTCCTTCGAGGAGAAATGCCGGTTGTCCCTTACTATGAAATGTGATTGGTCGCTCAGCTTGTGCTGATGAGGTCATCTCTTGCCCTTCCGCTACCCTATCGAGTCATGATTATCGTCCCTATAGTATCTCAGTAATGGCTGTGCGTCAACACTTCTCATGAGTACTCTGTGAAGAAGGAGAAGATACTTAGAAATAGCTATGTAAGGCGCATCCAAAAGTCACATTACGTGAGATAATGAGTCAGTTTTTACGAAGTACCGTGATTTGTACAACAAAACCTTTGCATGTTCACACAAGAATGCTATACTAAGTATAGTCTATGTGGTACACATATCACATTGGTGTCTACTTTTAGCTATGTTTATATAGTGCGTATCAGGAGCGCTGATCCTGTTTTTCCTTTTAGCGGATGGACCTTTATATATCACTGTAGCACCGGTGATAAAGTATTTATAGCAGGCGAGCAACGAGAGAAGGACAGGCTAGTCACCGTACTCTGGCTATTTTTCTGTCTACCCTATACTATCCTTCCTTTCTCGATATTCTCCACCTGTGCGATATCCTTCTGGGGGATGGGTCGCGTCAGGCTCTTGCTCGTAATATATGCCATGCCTGTATACGTGGCTACCTGTGACCCTACGCATTTGGCGACAGCATTGCAGTAATCAGCACGTTTTCCACATTCGTTGCACTACATCCAGAGGGACGTAGATAACGTAGTATTTTCATGAGCTACAATGATGTGCAAAGAAGTAAAGAAACAGTACTGCAACCTTATGGACAACGCCATGCACCTATTGTCTTCACTCACAATGACAAAACGGTGTGTGGTCCAGTATATTTATGGTATCGTGAAATGTAGAGGCAGGAGCATACATGATGGACATTTTAGTCGTTGAGGATGAGCGACAGATCGCTGGACTACTCAAGGAAACGCTGGATATCGAGGGATATCGCACTGTTGCTGTCCTCAATGGCGAAGATGCCATACAGTTTGCGCTTCATGAAACGCCTCATCTTATCATTCTAGATATCATGCTTCCCGGCATCAACGGATACGAGGTGATCCGCCGATTGCGGGATCATCCAAAAACAATGCATATTCCTATCATCGTGCTGAGCGCCTATGCTTCACATATTGATAAGATACATGCATTTGAGTTAGATATCGACAACTACATCACTAAACCCTTTGATACTGATGAACTACTCGCACGTGTACGTAGCCAGTTGAGGCGTGTACAGCAAAGTTCTCTTTCACCTCTAACCAAGCTTCCCGGTGGTCTTCAATTGGAGAACGCAATTAGTTATAAGTTAGCCAGTACGGAACCGTGGAGTATTCTCTACCTCGACCTCAATAATTTTAAAGCATTCAACGATGTGTACGGTTTCCTGGCTGGCAATGATATGATTCTTCTTGTTGGTCATATTTGCCAACGGGTTGTCTACGAATACGGCAATACCGATGATTTTGTCGGCCATGTAGGAGGTGACGATTTTCTCATTATGACAACGCCAGATAGGGTTCAGCTTCTTTGTCAACAGATTCTTACGCGCTATAAGCAGCAAAGTGCATCTCTTTATCACCTGGAGGATTTGGAACGTGGCTCGATCAGCGGTGTGGATCGCAAGGGGAGGGCATACCAATTTCCTCTTGTCTCACTTTCAATTGGCGTCGTGAACAATCAAGTACAGCACCCTCATAATCTTGACGAAATAGGAATGCTGATGGCGGAGGCTAAGCGACATGCAAAGCAATCTTCCGATAATATCTATTCTATTTCTTCACAAAAAGGGGTCCATTATCATGAGTATCCTCATCCAAGCCATTCCGATAGCCAGTCAATGATTCCTCTTGTAGAAGCAAATCATTCAAGTCGTGGTCGCTATCATTTCACGGAACACAATGCGTTCGCGGAGTTCAAATAGGTTTGCTCCAATAATATCAGTTCTGCCTGGCTCAACTCTGTTTGCACAGCTACCCTCATTCAACGATTTTGTGGTATGATAAGGAGCACTACGAGGTTAACTGAAGGCAGGAAAATACTACGAATCAAGAATATACCGAGAAACAACAAGAGGCGCAGGAGGCAAAGCGTCTGCTTATACGAGAGAACGCCAAGCGAGTACTACGAGATAGCGGTCTCGCGGAGATGTTGCAGGGCATTAATAAAAACTTGCTGAAAGGGCGCGGGTGGTTTGAGGAGTTCGACTCAACCGTTTTATTCAAGTGGGGAACCAGTTACACACGCCGTCACATCTGGATCGATGTGGATGGTACCTCTATTCGCTTCCGACTCACACCTCATCGTAAATGCGTCAACGCTATACCTTTATGCGATGGTGAATATCATACGTTTACCAGTCAGTTGTGGGCTAATCGAGCACTCTTACAAATGGAACTGAAGAAATACTACGATAGACCCGTTGCGGAAACCTCCTCAGACTAATAATTGTCAGATAGGTTCTAAGGGGAGTATCTCAACAACTCCCATACTAGTCACAAAACGGTTCACTGCCTGGTAGTCAAGATCGGAGTAAAATCTCTCTCTCTCTTCCTCGCTTGACCAGCTCAATAGGTTCAGAAATGTCGAACCCTGTTCTATGACGGAGATATTTACTTTTGATGTGTTGAGCAACGGCGGCGTAGGAGTGCTCTCGTCGTCATTGATGCCCCGTGACAGAAAAGCGAAGGCAAGTGTCGGTTGAACTACTTGCCGCCGCAAGCCCTCGACCCATCCTCTTTGCACCAGGTCAGCCTGCTCAGGTCGAACTATTGCCAGATGTATAGCTGCGATGATAGGAGAGGCGGCAGGCCGACTATAGCCCCAGAGATAGGAGAGTTGCCATTGTTCCGGTGATGCAGCAAGCAGTTCTGCCGCCGACCCTAAAAGCAGTTGTTTCGGATTATATCGCTCTTGTGCTCGTTTCCATGTCTCTTCGTCTTCCCAGGTCGTAAGCACGACGTAACAGGGCGTTGTTCCTCTTCCTCGGTAGAAGCGTGATGCCACCAGCCCTTGTGCACTTCGAACTGTATCACCTACTACGTGTATGCGAGCAAGGGTTTCTGCTTCTTTGTCTTGAGTTGTGTAGGCCAACGTCACAACCAGTAACTCCATTGCCTGTTGCTGCCTTTCCTATTCCACCGCCTCTGCTAAGACTGCATCAGGGTCTGTGTCACAGTTTGCCGGAACCGAGACCGCGAAAGCGCAGGCTGGAGGTAGTCGTTCCTCCGTTATCATGTGTCCTCAGTCAAAAATAAAGTGTTGAGCTATTGACGCGAAAAGGAGCGTAAGGCAAATGTGACCTGCTGCTCTAAAGTCATCGCCTGATCTTGTGGAATCCTCGCCAGGGCTGCCTGTGCCTCTGATGCAGTATAGCCTAATCCCAGCAGTGCCTCTAACACCTCTGCTTGTATCCCACCACTGGTTGTAGCGCCCGTTGTACTGCCCGAAGCTGGAAGCGTGGGAAGCTTTCCCTTTAACTCAAGGATTAAACGGCTCGCAAGTCGTTTTCCCACGCCAGGAGCGAGTCCCAGGCGTTGTACATCTTCATCGGCAACCGCTTTATACAACGTCGGCGCGTCCATGACCGAAAGCAGCGCTAGAGCCACTTTAGGACCAACGCCACTTACCGCTATCAATTGTTCGAAGGCGTTTCGATCTTGCTCGTCGAGGAAGCCGTAGAGGGCGATGCCGTCTTCGCGCATGTGAAAGTGGGTGTAGAGCGAGACCTCCATCCCTGGCTCGTTAAGGCGATGAAGCGTTGAAGAGGGGACTGATACACGTATACTGAAGCCGCCAACACGCAAAATAACAGCATCTGCTCGACTCGTCTCAAGTGTCCCATGAATACCTGTAATCATAATCCCAACCTTGCCTCTTCTGTCCGCTATATATAGAAACGCGAATTATATTCACGAGTAACTATTCACTGCCATTAGTAGGGGTATAAAGAATTGTTTTTAATAAATTCTTTACTCATTTCTGAATAAGAGGTTGTGATTCTCAATGTGCTAGCGCAATCCCGAAAGGCTCTTTGAGTAAGGAAGGGTATTCAAGTGGCAAATTGCGACGGCGGCAGCATCGGCTGCGTCGTCGGGATGTGGCACCTTCGAGAGCTTTAGCAGAATACGTACCATCTCTCCTACCTGGTCTTTATTTGCACTCCCATAACCAGTGACGGCCTGTTTGACCTGCATGGGAGTGTATTCTGCCACGGAGAGACCACCGTTTGCCAATGCAAGCATTGCCACGCCACGCGCTTGACCAACCGTCATCGCGGTACGTGCATTCTTCGCGAAAAATAACTCCTCCATTGCCGCCTCATCAGGTTTGTAAGTCGCGACAATTGTACTCAAGCCTTCATAAATAAGCTGAAGTCGTTGGGACAACGGCGTTTTAGCGGGAGTCGTGATCACATCGCACGCCAGCATATGGAAGTCGTTTCCCTTCGCCATCACCACTGCATAGCCGACAATAGCTGTACCTGGATCAATTCCTAACGCAATGCGAGAAGGGGAGGTTGAGGATGGTGAGAGACCGAATACATTAGTCATTACGCAATATCCTCACTCTTCCCCATATTTTTGTAACCAGCCATGTCTGTATCATCCGAACCACAGCCTAGGCGTAGGAGTCCGCGAACTCCTCGGGGAAGTCAGCATTGGAGTACACGTTTTGTACGTCATCCAGATCCTCAAGCTTATCAGTTAAGCGAAGAAACTGATGCGCTACCTTCTCATCGCTTAACTCAACCCTGGTCTTCGGTACCATTGTACTTTCAGACTTCAAGACCTTGTACTTCTTCTTCTCCAATGCCTGGCGAATCTTCTCTACGTCTGATGGGTCCGTATAGATCGTCAGTATTTCGTCGTCTGCCGCGACGGGTTCCACGTCGTCCGCACCAAGGTCAATAGCCTCTAAGGAAAGCTCGTCGGGGTCGTGTCCAGCTATCTCTACCTCGATGACACCTTTGGACTCGAAGAGCCAGTCAACGCATCCATTCTCACCCATGTTTCCACCATTGCGATTAAAGGCGTTGCGCACCTCGGCGACGGTACGGTTGCGGTTCTCGGTAAGCGTCTGCACCAGCATAGCGGTACCGCCGGGGCCATAGCCCTCATAGGTGATCTCCTCAAGGTTGTTGTCTTCTGCACCACCTAAAGCGCGCTTAATTGTACGCTCAATATTATCCATCGGCATATTGGCATCGCGTGCGCGTTGCACAGCCATACGCAAGCGGAAGTTAGCGTTGGTATCACCACTCCCACCTTCACGAACCGCGACGACGAGTTCGCGTCCTAACCGAGTAAAAAGCTGTCCTCTGCGTGCATCATTGACGCCCTTCGAGCGGCGGATTTGCGCCCATTTTGAATGACCTGACATGTCATCCTCCCCTAGTTCGTTTGTCTAAAATATCTACTATGAATATGCACTGCGTTCTGTGCAACTGTACATATAAGTGCATTGTGCTAAGAGAAAAACTGTCTGCGCCATTGTAACACGAAGAGGTGTTGAGCGTCGAGAGGGTTATGTCTGTTGCATCCATTGCTCAATCGCTTCATTCACTGCCTCTGGTTGCTCTCTCATCACATAATGACCAGCGTTGAGAATAATGCGCAGTATAGAGCCTTGAATATGTTGGTGCAGATACTCACTATACTTAGGGAATGTCAAGCGATCATCGGTCCCGCAAATAATCAAAGTAGGTAGATGTATTTCGTATAGCCTGGAAATGACATCAAATACATTGCATGCTGACAGATCACGATAGAGAATAGTTGGTCCTGGGGCCGTCTGCTCCTGTACCACTGACTGTGAGACCGCTGTTGCTGTCGTTTGCGCCATGGCAAGCTCTGATAATCGAATTCTTGCCTCTTCTGGTGTCTGTCGTGCATCCTCAAGAATCGTAGGATGGACACGTAGACGAGCACCTGTACCAACCAGAATCAGCCCACCTAACTGGTTGGGGTAGTCCAGCGCCATTGTTAGAGCAATCGCCCCACCGAGGGAATGTCCGGCGATGATTGGTCGCTGAAGCTTCAACTCTTTCGTGAGAATCTCGTAGGCTGTGCGAGCATAATCCTGTACGGTTACTTCGGCTGAGAATGTGTCGGGGCGTTGCCCGTGCCCAGGTAAGTCAATTGCGAAAGCATGTTGTGCTCCAAAGTGCTCGACCTGCAAACGCCAGATACGGGCGCTGTCGCCCGATCCATGGATGAAAACAATAGGGTTGTTCATAGTGTTAACCTCCCAGGCTGAAGTAAATAAGGATGTAAAGCTGACTACAACAAGTCTTGCAATCACATATTATCTGCGTTATGCTTGCTCTCACCGGAATATTATGACCATATTACAACATCTATGAGCGCAACACGTAGTTATTATAGGAGAGTTCGAATAGACACGAAAAGTACATTAAAACCTGCGAAGGCGGCGCGTCAGGGTCTCGGTCGCACAGGAGAACGTTTGGCGGCGGAAGAACTTACACGGCGAGGCTATCACATCCTTGAGTGTAATTTTCGTTGTCGTTACGGAGAGATTGATCTGATCGCGGAAGACGAATACGATCTGATCTTCGTGGAGGTAAAGACGCGTAGAGGGTCTGCTTACGGCTTACCCGAAGAGGCGGTAACGCCACGTAAACAGCAAAAAATTGTGCAGGTAGCGACCTACTATCTCGACCTCCATGCCTGCTCAGAGCGATCATGGCGCATCGATGTAGTTGCGGTGCAGCTCAGTTCCAGCGGACGTTTTGAAGAGATACGTGTGTATCAACACGCTGTAACCGAGCAATAAACAGAGCGCACATATTGTTATAGAACGAGTAATTCCAGGAAGTATAGAGAGATACATATATAATACGGAGGGCCAGTTTATGAGCGACTTTGTAGAGTCCGCGAAAAATTTTGTTAGTTCAGCTGTCAGTCGTACCAGTTGGGAGGCACAGAAACAGTTGCGCGTCCGCAGTAAGCAGAGCGAGCTTGACAAGCTCTGGGAACAGCGTCAGAAACTGCTCAACGACCTTGGGCAGGTGGCAATGAATCTCTATCAACAAGGCGCACTTACAGATGCTCAACTCTCTCGTCTGTGCGCAAGCATGTTAGAACTAGACCACGATGCGCGAAACCGTGAGGCGCAGTTGCAAGAGGTAAAAAACGAGACATATCCAGCCGACCAGTTTGCTCCGTCTCCGACGACGAACTACACCCCGCCTCCGACCTCGCAGCAGGGAGCACCATTCTCATCATCACAATCATCAATGTCGAGTGCCGCCAATCAGATGCAGCCCTGCCCACATTGTGGACAACCTGTACGTGCCAATGCACTCTATTGCCGCAGTTGTGGTTCGAAACTTCGCTAAGTACGACAGGGCGTTGATATGCTATAATACGTATCACTATCGCCAATAGATGTTACTTTGGCAAAGAGAAACGTACCTATAGGGGCATTCCTCTGTGTGGCAAAATGTCTGGGGACATTTGCCTTTGTCCGAGAGGGTAGATTGGCGAAAAGGGCATCCACAGAGGAATGCTTCTATGGGTGCGACCAGTACACGAAGTGTAGGTAGGTAGTCACTAACATGTTTGAAGGTGGTCTTGTGACCAGGGATACTCAGGAAGAAGCGACGGGAAACCTCAATATCATCAGCCATAGCTCGGCCCAGACGCAACGGCTCGGTATGCGGCTGGGCGATCTACTACGTGGAGGAGAACTGCTGCTGCTTGAGGGACAACTTGGCATGGGCAAGACTACCTTTACACAAGGTCTGGCGCAAGGGATGGGGATCACCGAGATAGTCAGTAGTCCAACGTTTACACTACTCAAAGAATATCCTGGTCAACCCCGATCTACTTGGTTGGAAGATCAGGCTGATACTGGAATAGCAGGTCCGGCCCTCTACCACTTCGATTTGTACCGCCTCGATGATCCCGAAGAGATATTCGACCTGGGCTTCGAGGACTATTTCTACAATCGCTCTGGTGTCTGTGTCGTTGAGTGGGCTGATAAAGCCGAGGGGCTATGGGCACCTGAGAAACTATGTATCCGTATGAAAATATTGAGCGAAACGAAGCGCGGCCTGTTGTTTACTGCTACAGGTACACGCTATCTGGAGTTACTACGACAATTTCAGAAAAATACTTATGCTACTGCTAGCTCTTGATACCTCCACGCGCCGTGCCAGCATCGCCTTGTGTTCAGATGACGATGTATACGGTGAATATACGTGGTATGTTGGTAACAACCATAGTGTAGAGTTGTTGGAGCGCATTCAGCGTCTCATTGCTGAATGTGGCGTCACTATGTACCAATTAGATGGTGTCGCCGTGGCGACTGGACCAGGTTCGTTTAATGGAGTACGTGTGGCGGTCGCAACAGCAAAGACTCTCGCCTTCCTGTTACAAAAACCGTTAGTGGGCGTAAGCACGTTAGATGTAATCGCCGCTCAGCAGCAGCAAGCGCAGGAACCAATCTGTGCTGTCCTGGAAGCTGGACGATCCGAACTCTATGCTGCTTGCTACCTCTTCGCTATGCTTCCTGATGAGAATAGCGCTGTAACTTATGCTATGGCGCGGCTCAGCGATTATCTGCTGCTAGCGCCAGAACAGTTGGCAATACATATACAAGAGCAGGCCAGTACGTGGGTAGGTGTTCCAGGCGAACGTCAGTTGCCGCCCTTTCTCTTCTGTGGTGAGCTAAGTGAGGTTTCTCGTCAGGCATTACGCACACAGATGCAAGAGCAAAGTCTTTTCGTTAGTAATGTCCAGGCGACCCGACATGCCTCGGTGCTAGCGCTGCTCGCATTACAACGCTTACGTGAGGGAAAAGAGGATGATCCTTTGTTACTCGAACCTCTCTATCTGAGGCGTCCTTCGATTACAGCAAGTACACGTAAGCGACCACTACTTGGTGGCAAATCACAACGATCTGACGATCAGAGCAGTACAGAAAGGGAAGAGGGTGCGTTACGTCATTGACCGTATGACCATTCCGGACGTGCCTCGCGTTGTCGAGATCGAGCGTCTAGCATATCCATCAACCTGGCCTCCCAGCGCCTATCGTAAGGAGCTACAGGATAATCGTTGGGCGCATTATATCGTGTTACGCGATAAGCATATGACGGAAGAGCGTGTCACAGTGCCTCCGCAGGAGTCAGAGAAACCACGTAGGAGTCGTCTGTTTCCGCTCTCGCTTCTGCCGAGCCGACCTACTACTGCAGCAGCATCGCCAGAACTCGCATCTATCATCGGGTTTGCCGGTCTTTGGCTCATGGTCGATGAGGCGCATGTGACCACTATTGCTATGCATCCCAACTACCGTCGCCTTGGCCTTGGAGAGTTCCTGCTTGTGAGTTTGATCGACATCGCGTATTCTATCGGCGCGAAGTGGGTCACACTTGAAGTGCGTGTCTCGAACTACAGTGCGCAAAATCTCTATCGTAAATATGGCTTTCGCGAGGCCGGGTTACGCCACCGTTACTATAGTGATAATCAGGAAGATGCACTGATTATGTGGACCGATGAGATCAACTCTCCGGCCTATAAACAGAAGTTTCAAGAGCTAACAACCGTTCTTTTGCAAAAATTGGAGACGCAATAAATACACATCGGAAATAAGTAATATGCTTATACTTGGTATTGAAAGTTCATGCGACGAAACGGGAGCGGCTATTGTCAAAGATGGCCGTTACTTGCTCTCAAATGTCATTGCTTCCCAAATTGAAATTCACAACCGTTATGGTGGTGTGGTACCCGAAGTTGCCTCGCGCCAGCAACTTGCCACAATTATACCGGTCATTGAAACTGCTCTAGAGCAATCCGGTTGCTCGTGGGACGAAATTGACGCTGTCGCCGCCACCTATGGTCCTGGACTCGCAGGTTCACTACTGGTGGGACTCACCGTCGGCAAGACTCTAGCCCTCGCGCGTAACCTACCCTTTCTTGGCGTGAATCATCTAGAGGCTCATATCTACGCCAACTGGCTGCGTAAAAAGGACACACTCGAACCCCAGAAGGCGCTCGACGCTGATTGGAGCTATCAGGAAGGAGATCCCCTTTTCCCTTTGATTTGCCTCGTTATCTCTGGAGCGCATAGTGAATTGGTACTCGTCCGCAACCACGGACAGTATGAACTGCTCGGTCGCACACGTGATGATGCAGCAGGAGAAGCCTTCGATAAAGTAGCACGCATTTTAGGGCTAAGCTATCCGGGTGGACCCTCTGTGCAAAAGGCAGCACAACAGGCCGAAGCCGAACTCCTTCAACAAAAGCGCTCTGTTGCCCTTGCCCGCAATGCGTACCGTTTACCCCGAGCGTGGTTGCGTGGTACCTACGACTTTAGCTTTAGTGGCCTCAAAACAGCGATGCTTCATCTCGCTGAAGGTGCAACTGGGGAGCAGCGTTCATCTCATGGGAATGAGAGCAAACAGGTGAGCCAGTACACGCGTATGGGTGTCCAGGCGGCACAGAAGGGAGCACCGAATGTTGCTCTGCTAGCGTCAAGCTTCCAGGAGGCAATTGTTGATGTTCTGGCAGTCAAGACGCGTCAAGCTGCTCAGGAATATCATGTCAAGCAGGTTGTGCTTGCTGGTGGTGTGGCGGCAAATGTCAGCTTGCGCACCCGTTTGGAGCAAGAACTAGTGCCACTCAAAATCCGTCTCAGCTATCCGCCAATCGAGTTTTGCACCGACAATGCTGCGATGATAGCCGGTGCCGCTTTCTTCCATTTATGTCGAGGTGAACAAAATGGTCTCGACCTCGACGTTAACCCCGGATTGAGTCTTCCATTTAGTAAGAAATGAGCAAACCTATGCCAAAACAAAAAGCCTACGCCCTGGGTATCGACCTGGGAGGAACCAAAACACTTGCGGCTGTTGTTGATATAACTTCTGGTGAAGTTGTTGCCTCGGCACGCAAACGGACGCGTGCTGAACGTGGGCAAGAGTTTGTGTCGCAGCGTACCATAGAACTTGCGACGACAGCGATTAATGATGCAAAGTTACCCGATGGAGCGGGTATCGTCGCTGTTGGCGTCGGGGCTGCGGGTCAGATCGACCGTAAGAATGGCATCGTCGTCGATGCTCCTAATCTAGGAGTACATGACATGGCATTAGGGGATATTCTCGGCAAGCAGTTCGGTAAACCTGTTTACGTTGGCAACGATGTAGAGGTTGCGGCACTTGGGGAGTATCTCTATGGTGCGGGAAAAGGTTATAACAATTTTGTCTGTATGTTCGTCGGCACAGGTATCGGCTCCGGTATCGTGCAGAACGGACGCATGTACACGGGACTCACTGGGACGGCAGGCGAGGTCGGACATATAACTATTCAGGCGGGAGGGCGCATCTGCGGTTGTGGCAACCTTGGTTGTCTTGAAGCTTATGCCTCACGTACCGCGATCACCAAGTCGATTATGGCGCAGATACATCATGGTCGTCCTAGCATGCTTTCCGACGATGCTACACGTCAACTCAAAGAGGGGGATACCGTCATTCGTTCTGGTATACTCGCCAACGCCATTCAGCACAAGGATGAACTTGTAACCGAGATGGTCTCGGAGGCGGCAGAATACCTGGGATACGGTTTAGGCTCGGTTCTCAACTTCTACAATCCCGACTGCATCATCCTGGGTGGGGGCGTTATCGAGGCCATTGACCTTCTCTACGAAACAGCGGTTCACCGTGCGCGCAGCGTTGCCCTTGCTGCTCCCGCGAAAAAAACGCCTATTCTGCGTACGAAACTCGGGGACTTCTCCGGCGTCGTAGGCGCGGCCTGTCTTGGAGCGGAGGCGGCAGGCTACCAATTTCCTCTCGACAAATAACGGTTGTACAGGGCGTGATTATGTTCTTGAATAAAATAATGCGGCAATGATCCTTCCGTAGGGGGCGCAATCAATTGCGCCCCTACAGGAGCATTTCTATGACCGGATTATTTTGTTAAAAAGCATTATAGCGCTCGGAATTTAATGTATTGCGTCCGTGTCCAAGTAAGGGTACACTATACTTGCTCAAAAAGAAAGAGGGGCAATCCATGGAAGGAGAAACACCCCGGATCGATGTACGCGCTGTGCATGTCAATGATGCCTTAGCACTGCACGCCATCGACTATAGCTTTGAGACAGACCGTATATACACATTTCGTGTACAGAACCGACTGGTACGAAGCGAGATTGAAGCAAGTGCAAGAGACAAAGTCGCATTTGCCTTTGAGTTGGTCGAAACGCCTGTTGATCCGCCATTCTACAAAAACTATCGTGAATATGAAGGCACGTTAGCCGATGTCGAGGCAAAACTACGTAACATCGAGGGTGGATATGTTGCCCTCGCAGGTGGTGAGATGGCAGGTGCTATCCTGCTAAACATAGAGGAATGGCGATCCGTGGTGCGGGTTACAGATCTCATCGTAGGCCATCAATACCGTCGCTACGGAGTTGGCTCTCTACTCTTGAGTTGCGCATCCGATTGGGCAAGAGAGCGTGGTTGTTGGGCCATCGTGCTAGAGACGCAGAGCATCAATTATCCCGCCGTACAATTCTATCTCCGCAACGGTCTGGAGATATGGAGCATCAATCGGTACTTCTACCCCCCTGGGCCTTTGGAGCATGAGATCGCCGTTTTTATGGGGAAGCGCCTGTTATCGTCTTCGTCATAACATGAGCTCTTCCTAATTACCCCACGGCAACCTCTTCCAGCTTTGGGAACAGTGGTGTTGGCGTAGGTAATGTTATACCGGCTGGCACGCGCTCAAGTCGCCACGAGGCTTTGCTTGCATCGCCCTCGAAGCCCAGATAGCCGTGTAGCTTCTGTGATGAGAAGGGTAGGTAGGGACAGAACAATGAATGCAGGCCGCTGATGACCTGGAGCATGATATAGATACTCGTGCCTGCCGCCTCGCGGTCAACCTTGATCTGCTTCCATGGTGCCTGCTCATCCAGATAGCGGTTGGCAGCATGCGCTACCGCCATGGCCGCGTTCAAGCCATCTTTAATGTGGCAGAGCGAGATATTGTGGCCCACCAGCCCGAAACCTCGCTCTACCTCTGCCAGTATCTCGCGGTCGGCTTCGCGCAACGTCCCTTGCTCTGGCACCACGCCGCCAAACTTGCTCTGTAAGAATGTTAGAGTACGATGTACCGCGTTACCATAAGTCGCCACGAGTTCATCGTTGTTGCGGCGGATCATCTCTTCGTAGGTGAAATCGGTATCGCGTCCTTCAGGAGCTGTCGCTGAAAGGTAGTAGCGCAGCGTATCTGCTCCATAGTGATCGAGTACATCGCGTGTCCAGATGACGTTACCACGACTGCTTGATGCCTTCATACCGCTCATAGTCATGAACTCGTTCGCGACTACATCGTGGGGTAGGTTGCGGTTGCCATAGCCAATCAGCATGGCAGGCCAGATAATCGCGTGAAATGGAATATTATCCTTACCAATAAAGTAGTAGGACTTCACAGCAGGATCAGCTTGCCCGGGTATCCACCATTCTTTCCAGGCATCTGGCCTCCCTTGTTTCTCCGCCCATTCGACTGAGGCCGAGAAGTAGCCGATCACCGCGTCGAACCACACGTAGATGCGCTTATCCTCGTAGCCCTCAAGTGGAATGGGGACGCCCCAGTCCAGGTCACGCGTGATTGCTCGTGCACGTAATCCTTCTTTGAGCCAGTTCATTGCAAAGCCGAGCGTATTCTGTCGCCAGTGATCTTTCTCTTCTGATAGCCATTGCGTTAACGGCTCCTGCAACTTTGGCAGGTCCAGGAAAAAGTGATCTGTTGGGAGTATCTCTAGCTTACTCTCTTTACTGCCACACAAACGACACTTAGGGTCGATCAAGTCGATGGGGTCCAAGGTATGTCCGCAATTATCACACTGATCACCACGCGCCGAAGGGTAGCCACAATTTGGGCAAGTACCCTCGATATAACGGTCGGGCAAGAAGCGGCGATCCGTGGGGCAGTAGGGAGACTGCATCGTATCCTTGAAGATGTAGCCCTTCTCGTAGAGTGTCAAGAAAAAGTCCTGCGTGATGCGATAGTGATTGGCTGTTCCTGTCTCTGTATAGAGATCCCAGGACATGCCGAGCCGTTCCCACACCTCGCAGATTTGGCGATGATAGCGAGCTACAAATGCTTGTGGTGAGATGCCCTCTCGCTCGGCATCGACGAGAATAGGGGTACCGTGCTCATCGCTACCAGAGACCATCAGAACATGGTTGCCCGCCATGCGGTGGTACCGTGCGAAGGTATCTGCTGGAAGATATGCGCCGACGACCTGCCCAACGTGGGTAGAGCTTTTCGCATAGGGCCATGCGACGCAGACAAGTATATGTTCATTCATTACGGTATGTGGTCTCCCTTATATAGTGAAAAGGTGGTGTGATGCGTGGGACTAGACCTTCTGCACACATCCCTTTGATAATCATGCAAAACAGGGTAGAGGCGGACTTTGAGCTATTATAACAAGAGAACCTGACATGAGCAAGTATGGCTACCAATGGGTCTTTCTCCCTAGAGGTGAAACGCCCCTAGGGATATTCCCCTTTTACCAGGGCTATAGACTGATTAGCTGTCCGCTGTGTCCTCTGGGAACGTCACATCTTCGTAAATAGCGGCAACGGGAAAACGTATGTTGAGGCTTGTAAGCTCCATGTGGCCGCCTGGTCCAAAGGAGGAGAACCGCCAGAAAGGGGCCTGCTCACGTTGATAAACTTCGACGGACTGTTGTTGTGTGTCTACGAGGACATACTCCTCAATGGTTGGGCAGGCTCGATAATAACTAAACTTCTTTCCTCGATCTTTGGCTTCGGTACTGGGCGAGAGGACCTCAACAACAAGACGTGGGGATTGTAGGATATCGGTTCTCCCTCGGTCATGCGGATCACAACTGACTGAGACATCGGGATAGACGTAGCGCGTTTTAGAAATACGCACTTTCATGTCAGAGTCGTAGACACGACATGGGCCGCCACGAAGTGGGCCCCGAATCAGGTTCGCGATATTCTGCTTAATTGTGGAATGATCAGCAGTTCCTCCTGCCAACAGGTAGGCGTAGCCGTCGATGAACTCGTAACGTACCTCTGTGCTGTTGCGGTCAAGCGTCAAATAGTCTTCAACACTCATGAGTAATCGGTCTGGTTGGGCAACCATATTTTTGTGCTCCTTAGTAGGATAAGTACTGTCACATACCTATATAACGTGCGTATACAGAGCGTGCTACCTGTTCGTCGTCTGTTCCCTTAATGATTGCGCGTGCATCGGGAAACACGGTGATCTCAAAGCCATCGACGGTGCAGCGCAGTAGGAACTCGTTATATTGTACCTCGCTAACTGGTTGTAATCGCCCGGCAAGGGTTGGAAAATCCAGTCGAATTCCACGTCTTCCTGTACCTCGCACCTGAACCGCGTTGCGTCCACACAGGCTTGTGCTGTTCGTACCGCTAAGCGAATCCAGGTACTCATAGTGATGCTGCCCGCAGGCGGGACAATCGAGCTGGCGTGGAAGCTCTATGCGATCAAAAGTATTCTCCCAAACATCCATCCAGATCATCTCACGGCTTATCTTCTCGCTCTTAAGTAGTATCTTGAGTGCCTCGGTCGAGGCGATGCCTGTGATTGCTCCAACAATGCCGTTGAGGACACCGGCTGTATCACAGGTCGGAGTCGTGCCGGGGAGCGGCATCTCTGGAAAGACGCAGCGCAAACAAGGCGTATCTCCTGGTACAATATTCATTGTGACGCCATAGGAGGCGATCACGCCACTGTATATCCAGGGATGCTGATACTTGATGCACACATCGTTAAGAAGATAACGCGTCTCAAAATTATCGGTTGCGTCCAGCACTATGTCACTTTCACGTACCAGGGCCTCGATGCCGTCGGCGTTAATATCTTCTACCAGGGCCTCTACGCGTACGTCACTATTCACGCGGTGCAATTTTTCTGCGGCGGCGATAGCTTTGGGAAGGTGTCGCGCCACATCGTCTTCATCAAACAATATCTGTCTCTGGAGATTGTTCATCTCGATATAATCTCGGTCAGCGATCACCAGCCGACCAACACCTGCGCGACACAGATTGTTCGCAAGAACCGTTCCCAATGCTCCGCAGCCTATAATAGTGGCGGATGAGGCCCGTAAACGTTCCTGTCCCTCCTTGCCAATTGGCCCAAACAACGTTTGTCGTGAATAGCGGTCGAGCATATTTTTGTCTCCCTTGTGCTTAGAAACATTGTCCTTGTATTCTAACATACTTGCCTATCCAATAAATTTCGGCAACTGCAGGGAGAAGCCCTACGGGAGGAGGTAGAACTTCCGATAAAAATGTGTAGAATGTAGTGATAAGTTGGCAGCAACTCGTAACTGTGTTACAATGCAATGGGTGTAACGCCTTTTCTGAAACCTGTAACCAGTATGTGTGCAGTGCTTTGCGAGAGGCAGCCTATGAATAGCGGGAATACGATGAAAACAGTATTGGTAATTGACGACAATCCAACCATCGTAGAACTTATAAAATACGCCGTAAATCTCCAGGGAGAGTACCGTGTCATTGTCGCTTATGACGGTGTACAGGGACTGGAGCGCGTCTACGCAGATCGCCCCGATTGTGTGATCATCGACGTGAAGATGCCACGTATGGATGGGTACCAACTGGTGCGTTGTCTGCGTGGCGATGCCCGTACTGCTGATACACCATTAATCATCCTCAGTGCGATGACACGCGAAGAAGATCAGATGACGGGGTTGCTTTCAGGGGCTGATGAATATCTCACGAAGCCGTTTAAGCCGAGTGCTCTCAATGCCACTATTGAGCGTGTGTTGCGTTTAACGCCCACAGAGCGTCAACGTCGTACCGACTATTTAGTGCAGACTCAAGCCGAACGAGACTGAGCAGTGTGTGTAGCCTTACTCATGCACCGCTTACAGAAATATGCTTATTGTTGTATATGGCGGTGCTGTTGGTGTTAGTGGTATGCCCATCTTGCTGATGTCAAACCGCTCACTCTCCGCTCTGCATGGGTAACAGGTGAACCATATATAGTGCGTAGGTTACATATTCTGTTCGTTGATAGTGACTCGTATGCGTGCAAGAAGATACAACAGGCGATGGGAAACGTCTTTGTTGTACAATGCGCTGCGTCCCTTACAGAGGCAAAGCTTTCTCTTGAGACGAACCTACCGGACATCCTGATATCCGAAGTTGTTCTCGGTCAAGACAATGGATTAGATCTTTGCTGCTATGTTCGAAGCCATCCTTCACTTCATCATCTTCCTATTATGCTTTTGACGTCATTGACAACACTGCAAGATAAAGTTCGGGGCTTTGAGGCAGGGGCCGACGATTATGTGGTTAAGCCATTTGACGAACACCACTTAACAGCACGCGTCCGGTTACTCGCTCGGATCAAGCGCCTCGAGCATCGCACAAGTGCGTGAAAACATCCATACAACAAGAGAAACAGTTTGGTCCTACCCACGAATGGGTAGGACCAAACTGTTTCTCTTGTTGTATACCCTCTATCCGGGGAAGTGGCAGGCCGCGTAGTGGTTTGTCTGCTTTTCCTCCAAAGGAGGAATGACTTCACGACATATTGCCTGGGCTTTCCAGCAACGGGGATGGAAGTTACAGCCGCTTGGAGGATTGACCGGGCTAGGCACGTCACCCTCTAGGATGATGCGTTTGCGCCGCGCCTCAACCAGCGGGTCTGGCACAGGAATAGCCGAGAGCAACGCCTGTGTGTAGGGATGCAGGGGCGTCTCGTACATGGCCTCGCTTCTTGAAAGCTCAACCACGCGCCCAAGATACATGACTGCTATACGATCACTAATGTGTTTTACAACCGAAAGATTATGGGCTACAAACAGGTAGGTCAGACCAAATTTACCCTGCAAATCCTGTAGCAGGTTCAGCACCTGTGCCTGAATTGATACGTCCAGTGCCGAGACCGGTTCGTCCGCTACAACAAATGATGGATGCAGTGCCAGGGCGCGTGCAATACCTATACGCTGTCGCTGTCCACCACTAAATTCGTGCGGAAAGCGGTTCATAAAGAGCGGATTGAGCCCCACTGTTTGCAACAGGTCCTCTACCTCGTCGCTTGTCTCTTTTTTCGATTTTTTATTGTGGAAGTTCTCCAACGGTTCCGAGACAATCTGCCCAACGGTATAGCGCGGATCGAGGGAGCCATAGGGGTCCTGGAATACCATTTGCATGTCGGCACGCTTCTGGCGTATTTTATTGGTTGAAAGCGTTGTCAACTCCAACCCATCCATTATGACGCTGCCCGCTGTCGGCTTAATCAACTGTAGAATAGCGCGTCCGGTTGTCGATTTGCCGCAACCGCTTTCGCCCACCAGACCAAGCGTTTCACCACGAGGAACGAAGAGATCAACGCCATCAACGGCCTTGACATTGGCAACGGTGCGACCGAGGAGCCCTCCCTTGATGGGGAAGTGTACCTTCAGGCCCTTCACTTCGATAAGAGTTGTTCCCTTTGTGCTGGGCGTTTCTATTTGCTGTACCATCTTTTTTCTCTTCCCTTAATCTGGATAGAAGCATGCGGCTAACTGTTCACCGCGACCCACGGACATCAGCTCTGGTCTCTCCTGACGACAGCGATTTTGTACCTTCGGGCAACGCGTGGTATAAGGACAACCAGCAGGCGGGTTGGTGAGGTCGGGTGGCTGTCCAGCAATAGGCACCAACTTCGAACTGCGCTGATCATCAAGTCGCGGAATGGACTTGAGTAGTCCAACTGTATATGGATGTGCGGGTGTCGCGAAAATCTGGTTTACTGGTGCTGTCTCTACGAGGTGTCCCGCATACATTACATTTACGTGCTGGCATGTGCCCGCGACCACGCCAAGATCATGTGTAATCAACATCACGGCGGTGTCGAATTCGCTTGAGAGGCCCTTCATGAGTTCGAGTACCTGCGCCTGGATAGTCACGTCCAGTGCGGTCGTTGGCTCATCGGCAATCAGCAGTTGTGGGTTACAGGAAAGGGCGATAGCGATCATCACGCGCTGGCGCATGCCGCCACTGAACTCGTGTGGATAGTTCTTCGCGCGTCGCTTCGCGTCTGGAATGCGTACCAGATCGAGCATCTCGACCGCGCGTTTCCAAGCCTGATCGTTGCTCACATCTTTGCGGTGGCGCTTGACCGTCTCCGCGATTTGAAAGCCTACATTAAAGACGGGATTCAACGAGGTCATCGGGTCCTGGAAGATCATCGAAATCTTGCTACCGCGTATGTCTGTCAGTTCATCCTGACTCTTCTCCAGGAGATCCTCATCGTTAAACCTGATTTCGCCGCTCACAATTTTACCGGGAGGATTGGCTACGAGGCGCATGACTGAGAGTGCTGTGACACTCTTCCCACAACCACTCTCACCCACAACGCCCAATGTCTGCCCTTTCTGAATGGAAAACGAGACATCGTTAACGGCTTTTACGACTCCTCCACGTGTGAAAAAGAATGTTTTCAGGTTATTTACTTCCAGCAAATTTGCTGCCATATTTATTTTTCTCCGCTTAGTGCTTCTTGTTCAGACTACCAACGACGCTCTCGCGTCTAGCTTGGAAGCTACCGCGCTCAGGCAGTCCGCAGGAAATTAGTCTTTTGAGCGAGGATCGAAGGCGTCGCGCAGGCCATCGCCGAGGAATGAGAACGCTAGCACGATGATTGCCAACACAACACAAGGGACGAGTACCTCCCAGGGGTGTGTATCTAATTGAAGAGCACCTGCCGAAATCATGAGACCTATACTGGAACCGGGGGCTTGTACGCCCAACCCGAGGTAGCTGATACCGGCCTCGCCGATAATAGTTGTAGAGAGGTCAAGGGTTGCAACAATGATTACAAGGCTAAAGAGGTTTGGAATGATATGGCGGAGGATGATGCCCCAGCTACTGGTTCCTGAGGTTCGCGCCGCCTCAACAAATTGTTGTTCCTTGAGTTGTAGTGTCTGGCCTCGGACAAAGCGTGCCATCAGCGGCCATATGGTAAACGCGAGTGCTAGAGAGACAAGTATCAGACGTGCATTCCCGTTTGCGCCAACCACTGGTACCTTACTCAAATTTACAGCGGCCCAGTTGCCAAAGATACCCGCAATCAGAATAACGAACAGCAGCCCAGGAAACGCAAACATAAGATCGGTGAAGCGCGCCAACAGTTGATCAATCCAGCCGCCATAGTAGCCTGCCAGCACGCCGACAAGAACCCCTAACACAATATCAACGATCTCAACCAACACGGCAACCACTATTGAGACCAGCACACCCTGCATCAAGCGAGCAAGAATATCGCGCCCAAGGTCATCGGTTCCGAGCCAGTTGTGTGCTGAAGGAAGCTGATCCTGATTCGAGAGTTCCTCATATGAGAAGCCGTGGTATTGATCCGGGCCCACGACACCGTTGAGATCGCTTTGATAAGGGGTGCCAATATGCTGGTAGATAAAAGGGCCAATCAGTGCTAATAGAACTAAGAATACGATCACACCAGCACTAACCATGGCACGTTTGTCGCGCCGCAGCCGCCTTAGCGATTCTTGAAATGGTGTCGGCGACTTTTTTTGTTTCTGGTCCGTTACGAGTGGCTGAGCAGGATCAGCCGTTGTCACTATCAGTTCTGGGGGAGCCAGGGTGGTATCAGGGAGCATGACTCCAGGAGAGAGCATTTCCGAGTTCTGATCTTTTGTATCCATGTATCTGACTCCTATGCGGCCTTAATGCGCGGATCAACAACTGTATAGAGGAGATCTGATAGCAAATTCCCTAGTACAACCGCAACTGCCAGCAGAACTGTTGTCGCCTGAATGACAGGGTAATCTCCATTGGTGACAGACGACAGCGTGATCTCTGCGATGCCTGGAATATTGAAGATATGCTCAACAAAAAAGGCACCAGCAACAAGGAAACCAATTGAAAATCCAAGGACAGTAACGAGAGGAATCAGTGCGTTGCGGAACGCGTGGCGGTTGATGACAACACGTTCAACCAGCCCCTTCGCGCGTGCTGTGCGTACGTAATCCTGGCGCAAAACTTCCAGCATGCTATTACGAGAAAGACGAGCAAAGTAAGCCAATCCCGTAGCAGCATAGACGAGGATGGGAAAGAGCTTAAACTGGATGTCCGACCAGGAGTATTGCCACGGATTGCCCCAGTTTGATGCCGGCCACTGAAGTCCTACGTGTTGATCAAGATATACAATGAGCACCTGTATGAGGACGCCGAGGACGAAAACTGGAAGGGCATAGAGCGCGAGCATGATACCCATGTTTGTTGTATCGATCCAGGTGTTGGCTCTTAACGCGGAAAGGATACCCAGTGGTACACCTACAAGCAACTGGAGGAGTAGTGCCCAGAGGCCCAGCTCTAGAGAGACCGGCACTCCGTCTTTGAGAATATCCCAGACATCGCGGTCCTTATATTGATACGAAAGTCCGAACTGGAACTGAACTAGATGAGCCAGATAGTTGTAGTACTGTTGATACCAGGGCAGATCCAAACCGTAGGCGTGCTTGAGTTGTAGGTACTCTACCCTAGAAAAATGTTGCCCCAACAGGCCGATGATGGGATCATTGGGGCCGAAATATCCCATGATGAAGGTGATGAAGGTAACACCGATTATAACAAATACAAGACCGATGAACCTTTTCAAAAAAAACTGAAGCATACGGTCCCCTGCCTCCTTATGTTGCGCTATGATCTAGGAGAGATAGCTTTGAGAGAGCACCTCTATAAGGGAGAAAAGGTAGATGTTTCACTGGTTGTACTCTATTGTACGAAGTATCTATGGAATGGCACCTTTTCATAGATAAGCTCCGACAGTTACTAAAAAATAGGTACTACAGGGAATGATTTGCACGTATTTTATGTGACGCTACTCACAATTGTCAAGCTATTTTGACAAACAATTGTAGCAGGAAAGAAACTGGACGAGCTGTGTATCACTACAACGATGCATATAGGCGTAGGAAGCGATGTTGATGCCTTATTATCTGAAAACGAGGATGAGGACAGCGATCAAACGATCAATGCCCTCATTGAGTTCCGTGCAGTGATGAATATGTACATATCCATCACTGCACGGAACATACTCTGCTTAATGTGTAGCGATGTATACGTTTCCCCAATCGTTAGGATCCTGGACCGAAGAAAGCGCGTTGTCTACGAGGCCGTAGACATACGATTTACGTACAGTGGCACCAGCGGCAAACGCTGCCCCAGCTTCTTGATACAGAGGTGCCCAAGCTACGTCGTTGACCGATTGCTGTTCTATGGTATTGTATGCCTGATAGCGTGCAGGCCCATTTTGCATAGCATCGGCAGCAGACATCTGCTGCTGTACCTGTTTCTGCTCAGCATTGATACCATAATTGAATTGGTTGCTTGGCGAGCCTTGACCGAACTGTAGGCTCAGCCAGTCTTGTGGGTCAGGATAGTCAGCTATCCAACCTGCAAGCCACATTTGTAGACCACCTTGCTGTGGTGATTTACCAAGTGTGTTGGTCTCTGCCTGAATCAACTGAGCAAATTGCAGTGTGCTCTCGTGTATGGTGGTCACACCAAGCACTCTCTTCCACATCTGGAATATTGTTGTTAGCGCGTTATCGTAAGTAGGCGCATCTGCATAAGAGGTGAGTGTGATATTTGGGAAGGTGGCAACTGTCAAGCCTTCTTCCTGCAAGCCTTGTGTGAAGAGCTGCTTGGCAAGTGTTTCATTCCCTGAAGTTGGTGATCCCATGGGGCATTTGAGGCCCGAGTTATAGCCCGGCATGCCTTGTGGCACGATATGGCAGGTTGGCACGACTGATTGTTTAAACACATCTTTTGCAATAACGTCCTTGTTGATCGCCAACTCCAACGCCTGACGAATCTTGATGTTGTTGAATGGTTTCGCCAGGTAGTTCATTGCTATGTAGCGAATCGCCAACGTGGGTGTCTCATGGAACTCTTTGCTGTTCTGTTTGAGCTGGAGGTAATTGCCTATGGGAATACCCGCGCTGTCAACCTGATTCGCCTGATACGCCTGGTACGTGGTCTTAGTGTCCTTGAAGAAGACAACATCGATCTTCTGCAGTTGAGGCTTGGTTTGCTCATAGTTGGTGTTAGGTATGAAAGTAGCATCGGTACTGTGGTTGTAGGTTTGCATCTTAAAGGGGCCATCACCGCCCTGCCCACCGTTGTCCATCAGATGATTAGTCCACTTGAGCCCCCACTTGTCGATCACGCTCTTCTCCACTACCCAGGAGGTTGGATAGGTCAGAGCCTGCAGGAAGTAACCTGTAGACTTGTTCAGCTTAATGACAACGGTATTCTGATCAGGAGCCATCAGGCTGTCGTTGATAAGGTTCTTCACCTTGCCACCGACTCGACCCTCGGAGTCCTTGATGAGACCAAGATAGGTCAGCGATACGCCGTTGAGATTTGCGATTTGCGGCGAGAGAGCGCGGTCAATGCTATAAATGACATCCTGGGAGGTGAGCGGCGTGCCGTCACTAAACTTCAGGTTTGATCGCAAATGGAAGGTGTAGGTCAGTCCATCGGAGGACGTGCTATAGGATTGTGCGAGCTGTGGCTGAATTTTGAGCTGATCGTCCAACTTCACGAGACCTGTGAAGAGGAGGTTTATACCCCAACTAGAAACCTGATCACTTGTCTGACCAGGATCGAGAGTTGGAAAATCGATGTTGTTAATACCTATGCGAAAAGTCTGCTTGCTTGCGGGTGCCTTTGTGGGCTTGGTTGTTGTTGTGTTGTTGCCTCCGCTGCCGCCGCAGGCAGCAAGCAGGATACCTACCAGGCACAAAAAGGTTGGCAGAAGTCCAAGCTTGAATTTCTTGCCGAACTGCATGAGTGTTGTCTCCTTTTTCCTATGAGGATAAATACATTGGCGAAAACGAGGCATCATTGCCTCTATTTGGGACATCAATTTTTGTGCTGCGTGTACAGCCTATTACGATGCTGCCTCCTTTCACTTTGGCCCTAAAAGGTGTAATACTTTATGCTGCCAGGGGCATGTTATGCATGCCCCTGGCAGATCTTTCAGATTGAGGTGAACAATTCGGAAAATCTACCAGTACGTGTAGCATTACTGGTGATGGCATATATTACTACGTTCACTGCTTGCTGAATCTCTCACATAATCTGTGAAGGGCTTCAGCAATGCTGCTATCCTCTGAACACTACTACTGTGAGATATAAATATTGGCCCAATCGTTAGGTGGAGTCAAACTCACGGCGTTATTAATCACTCCAACTACATTCGGTTTAAGCAGGGAGGTGACTGTGACCTGCTGAACCGGAATCCACGCGACATCGTTGACCAGCTGCTGCTCTGCCTGATTGTAGATCTGGAAGCGCGTTGCCTGAGTCAGCGTCGCGTCAGCCTTTTCCATCTGCTGCTGGGTTGCTTGCTGTTTGTCTGCATTAGTTGATTTGTTCTGGCCGTAGTTCATGTTGTTGTTAGGTGCGTTTTTATCGAATTGTAGGGTCAGCCAATCTTGTGGATCGGGATAGTCTGCAATCCAATCGACACGCCACAAGGTTAAGCTGGTAGTATTCGTAGTGTTGACGATTTGTTTCAGCAACTCATTGAAGGCAAGTGCTTCAGGCTTAATGCTGGTTACACCAAGAACTCTTTGCCACATGCCTATCACAGTGGTTACTTCGTTCGCAATCTCTTGCTGTGAGTTCGAGTAGGCAAAGTTGATGGTTGGGAAGTTGGCAAGGGTCAACCCTTCTTCCTGCAACCCCTGTGTGAAGAGTTGTTTTGCCATGGCTTCATTACCCGAGGTCTTCTTTTCACCATCTGGACCTGTGAGGTTTGGATTATAGCCCGGCATACCTTGAGGAACGATATGGTTCGTGGCGACATATTGATCGTGCCAAATCGCACGTGTGATAGCATCCTTATCGATGGCTAAGGCAAATGCCTGGCGGATCTTGATGTTGTCAAATGGCTTCACAAGGTAGTTCATCGAGTAGTAGTTGATCCACAGCGAAGGTACTTTATGGAACTCTTTGGTAGAGTTCTTCGCCTGGTCATAGTTGGATGTAGGGATGTTTGTGGAATCAACTTGACTAGCTTCATACGCTGAGTAGCTCGTTTTTCTGTCTTTGAAGAAAAGGAAACGAACATGCTGCAACTGTGGATGTGGCCCGTAATAGTCAGCATTCGGCACGAAGTCGATGCCTATGTTATGATCGTATTTCGTCACTTTGAAGGGACCATCACCGCCTTGTCCACCGTTATCATTGAGATGATCGACCCACCTGAGTCCCCACCTGTCGATCACGCTCTTCTCTACTACAAAGGCGGCTGGATAGGTCAGGGCTTCCAAGAAGTACCCAGTGGCTTTGTTCAGCTTGATAATGACCGTATTGGGGTCAGGAGCCATCAGACTGTCGTTGATGAGGCTTTTCACCTTCCCTGTGGTTCGCCCAGCGGAGTCTTTAATGAGGCCCAAATACGTCAATGAAACGCCGTTCAGATTAGAAATCTGGGGGGATAATGCGCGGTCGATGCTATAAATGACATCCTGGGAGGTGAGCGGTGCGCCATCGCTGAACTTCAAGTTTGATCGCAAATGGAAGGTGTAGCTCAATCCATCGGAAGACGCATCGTAGGATTGTGCGAGTTGTGGCTGGACTTTAAGGCTGTCGTCCAGTTGCACGAGGCCAGTAAAGACCATTTGAATGGCGGGGATAGAGTACAGGTCCGTGGCTTGACCTGGATCGAACGAGGCGATGTCCGGAGTTTCCAGGGGATAACGATATACCTGCTTACCTGCTGGAGCCTTTGTAGGTTTAGTCGTTGTAGAGGTGGATGTGCTGCCTCCACAGCCCGCGAAGGTGGTGGCTAGAGCTGTAAGGCAAAATAGAGCCGATAGCAATGTGCTTAATCTCTTGCCTGGATGCATTCGTGACTCTCCTTGCTACGTGATGAAAATAGCATGTCGCTGAGAACTAAGCGTCGCAAACTTCATGCCTCTCCTTGTTTGCATATACCCACTGTATATGACTACAAAGAAATCACAAAAGTGGATAGACTCTGGCATGGTGGCATACAGGGATTACGTCTCCAGATTGCTAAATCTCTCATATAAGGGAAAATCCTGTAAAAGAAGAAAACTGCCTCGCATCCTTACCTAAATTTGTCAAAAACATGAGGGATGCCAGGCGAAGAAGTAGTTTATTGCACGCGGTATATATTGGCCCAATCGTCGGGAGGAGTCACACCTTGTCCGTTATCGACAATACCGACGATGGAGGGGCTGCGCAGGAAGGTCATTGTCACCTGCTCCATCGGTATCCAAGCAACATCTTTCACCAGTTGCTGCTCTGCTTGCTGGTATGCTGTCATCCGTGCATTTTGCTGTGTTGTAACATCTGCTGTTTCTAACTGCTGCTGCGTTGCCTGTTGTTGTGCCGCTGTTGCGCTGGCATTTTGTCCATAGTTCATGTTGTTATTGGGAACGCCATTATCAAATTGAAGCGTCAGCCAGTCCTGTGGATCAGGGTACTCACCTACCCATGACAGTGCCCAGAATTGCAGGCCGTTGGCGTTATTTGTCGTGGCAGTCACTCTATCAAGCAGCGTGTTGTAGTCGATTGGTTGTGCCGTCACCTTGATGTTGAGCACCTTCTGCCACATCGAAATCATAGACGCAACCTCTTGATCGAAGTTTGTCACGCCACTTGCATAGGTGAGTGTGATAGGGGGTACTTGCGACGCACTCGACCAATGCTCTTCTTGCAAGCCTTCTTTGAGCAACTCCTGTGCCCTTGTCGCGTTTCCCGTCAAGCCTTTTGTTCCATCTGGTCCCGTGAGATTGGAATTATAGCCCGGCATTCCTTGAGGAACGATGTGATTGGTGGGGAGGACCGTTCCCTTCCACGCGGTATTTGCGATAGCGGTTTTGTCGATTGCCAGTGCGAAAGCTTGACGGATGTGGATATTGTCAAACGGCTTCGCCAGGTAGTTCATGGTGTAGTAGTTGATCCACAACTGTGGCACTTGAAAGAAGTCTGTACGTTTCTTATCCGCAGCGAACGTCGAGATTGGTACTCCCGTTGTATCAATCGTTCCATGCTGATACGCCTGATACGCATCCTTTGCCTCATGATAGAAGGCAAACCTCACATGCTGTAGTTGAGGCCTGGCATCGTAGTAGTGGGTATTGGGTGCAAAATCGAGTTCTTGACCATGGGTATGCTGTGTGAGCTTAAAGGGGCCAGCACTTCCACCCTCAGTAAGATGATCGATAAATTTGGCTCCATATTTGGTAATAAGACTTTTCTCAACGACATATGAGCAGGTATAGGTCAACATATTCAGGAAATAAGCTGCTTTTTTCTTTGTCACAATAACAAGCGTGGTATCGTCTGGTGTTTGCAATGAATCGCCAATGAGCGTTGTTATCCTGTTCGCCAGCAATAAATCCGCATCTTTCACCAGGCTCAGATAAATAGGGGCGACCGTCGATTGGGTCGCGGGCTGAAGTGCCCGGTCAATGCTATAAGCAACATCCTTTGCTGTGAGTGGAGTTCCGTCGCTAAATAGGAGCTTTTTTTTGAGGTGAAAGGTCCAGGTGAGGCCATCAGTGCTTGTATTCCACGATTCCGCAATCTGCGGATGTATCTGAAGTTTATCGTCGAGTTGTACTAGCCCTGTAAAAATCATCTGTACCGCATTAATAGAGGTCTCATCGTGTGCAAGCGCGGGATCAAGCGTATCAATGTCTGTAATGCCAACTTCTGGAATCGTGTATACTTGCTTGTTGAGTGGAGCCTTCACCAGTTTTTTTTGTGGTGCAGGGCCATCAAATATATCACAAGAGGTCAGAAGGAAAGAACTCAGGCAGACGGTAATCATCAAAATTTTTATAAAGTATTTTTTTGTGGGGAACACAGTGGTTCTCCTTCTATTAACGATCAAGGTGACTACAAGAGTTTTTGACAAATTCATCGTATCCAGGTTTATTTGTAAACCGCCATTTATTACACCCACGTTTGGCGTTAACCCCACGTTAGTCTTGTTGGAAACGAGGGTGTAATAAATTAGACCCCTACAGAAATCCGATGGTGCTGTATTGTTTTGTCAAATGCACACATTACAAATTTGCGAGTCGGGGGTCGCGCTTTCCAAAGGCTGCGGCACGTATCGCAACCTGTAAAAATGCATCGATACTTGTCTCGCTTAGAGCGTGAGGCCACGCCAGGAATTCTTCGCTTGCCGCCTGTACAATTTGAAGTGTGTGGCCCTGATCTGTAGTGGCGTCCGTTTGGGCTGCTATCAATCCGATTGTTGCGAACAGCGACCGAGCGTCATGATTCAGTTTCAAGTAGCGTTGAGATGTGGTTACGGCACCGGAGAAGTCTTGTCCTTGCAACTGTGCTGTAAGAGTCTCCAATTGCGAAGGTGCGATCAAGCCACCACCCAGAATCGCAGAAGAAGCAGGAGCGGTTTGTGTTGGCATTGTATTGTGCTGCGCCGTTACCTCTTTTCGTAGCTCGTTGATATAGGCTGCGGAGGTGAATAGGAGTGGAAGTACGTCTATATCCTGTACCTGTTGGAAGACTACGCGTACTGCGGCCGTGAAGAGCAGTCCATGCGCCACCTGTATAAACAACTCGCGGTCGCCATCTCCCACCATACTCATCACATCGGCTGCGGCAAGAGCAAGCACTGAGCCAACGGCGCGAGGAGATGCCTCGCGCCGCATCACGGCATCATAGACCGCCTGACAGATCTGTGTCGTGTCAGCATCACTGAGAACTAAACGACGCAGGGGAAGCGCGTTCTGATCCTTCGGAGCAGACAAGCGTGTGCGAACACTCGCCATGTCATGGGCAGGGTCCAACGCGAACTCATGTACTGGCTTGATCCACGTCGGCTGTGTGGCATCGGGTCGCAAAGGCAAACGAGGAGCGAGCCAATGAATAATATGAGGTGCTCGGTCTCCCCATTCAACAGTACCAAGCAATTGAAAGCCACGTACTGCCATCATCAAGGGATGGCCTGCGTCCTGGAAGGTGGTTGCTATGCTATCGTAGGCTCGTACCTGCATTGTCCGGTAATCTGATCCTGTGCCGTACAAGCCTAAGAGGAGACGTTCGACACGCACGGGATCATTACCCTCTACCGCTTCGCGCATTGCCTCACTCACTGTGCCTTTCTCTCCTAAACCACTGGGGTAGAAGGGCTGTGGATAGGTAGTTTGTGCGTTGTTACTCGCACGTACGGCAGGCGCGGCGAAAAGCATTGCTTGTGCGAATAAAGGCGTTGCCCGCTCATTTCCCCGCACCTCGCCCTCTAAAGGCTGTGGTATTGTGTGGACATAGCGGCATAGCATAGCGGCAGCATCCAGCGTAAGGAGTATGTGTCCATCAGGATCAGCGTTTGCAGCGATCAACCCGATACGACCTATCAAGACATCGGCTGAGTGGTCATGCTGTGTCATGTCTCGTGTAAGCGCGATAATCTGGTCAGTGTTTCCAGCAACCAGAGCATCGATCAGTGTTGATAGATCGGCTCTCATTTCTACAGATGCCATAGAATAACTCCTAATAATTTATTTCTCTTGTAGATCGCGGATGGCCCGTTCAATATCTGGGATTTCAGCATATTCCTCGTCAAGCAGTTTATAGGCTCGGTTGAGATAGAGTGAAGCAAGTTGTGCGCCGCGTTCGTTCGGGTCTACCGCGGCGGCTACTAGTTGTGAGCCGCGATATTTTTCCACAAGCCGATCAGCGATACGCTGCATGCGTTGCTGGGTCTCGCGCACCTGTAACATATCACGTCCCTCTAAGGCATAACGTGCCATGCCAATCAGCTTGCCCAATTCAGCAAGTATTTGACGGTCAGACATTGACTGAAGCAGCAGTTCGTCCGCATCCAGGTCGTCTATTGGTATGGGTTCGCCGATACTTGCGGCTGCCGAGCTTGAAGAGAGCCTGCTAAACGAGGAAGCATACTTCTCGTAGAGTTGTCCGTACTCTTCACTGCTGAGCGCCGCCATCTGCAAACGTGCTCCCTGGTCCTGTGCACTGACCGTGCCAATATCACAGAGGTCATCATCCCGACGCTCTGCCAACTCCTCTAGCTGTTCCAGGGTCTTGCCCTCCTCCAGCATAGGAGGAATGGGCATTCCCTTCATCGAACTTCCCGCCTCGCCCAGGTCTTCTGGCGAAATTTGTGCCGCGAACATGGGGGGAAGATACTTTGCCAGGGACATAGGGATGGGTGGTACGATGCAGTAGGTGCAGTAAACAACTCTCGGATCACTTGTGCTTCGCGCGATAAAGATAGCATGGCCCTTTGGTGCCTGTGCATTGCCACGTAAGAAACGCATACTCATACCAAAAACTCCTTGTCTATGATCTACTGCACGCACTGCCTCTTACAGTGTCGTACTTAGTCGTGTCATCACCTTTTTGATGTCATCGTGTGATTGATCAGTAAGCCCCTACATTCTCTCATGAGAGCATAGAGAATTACAATCCCTTGCTCACTTGTCTCAGGCGTTTGATCAAATCTTGATTGGAGAGCAGCTCTTCTTCGGTTGCTTCGTCGCCTTCTGTAGGCATCGCATCCTCGTATGCCTGAAGATGCCGCATAAGTTCAGCATTGCCAGCGATACGGGTAAAGCTTTGTAGCAGTGCTCGTGCCTGTTCATCCTGGTTACGTCGCACATCGGTAATGGCCGTTTGTGCATACAGTTCTGCATATTGTCGCAAGAACAAGCTCCACTGTTGTGGAGTGCTCAAGCTCTGCATCACACGCTCAACCTGGGTGATGGCCTTCGTCTGCTCCTCTCTGGCCCGCTCAAAATCGCCTCGCAACAGGAAGATGCCACCACATGCCGAACGCGTATCGGCAACACCCAGCGGTCTGCGCTGCTGATGATACAGCTTCAGTGCCTGTTCAAAATTCGTCAGTGCCTCATCTAACTCCTCTTTCCCGCGATGCGCCAGACCCAGTGTGAGCAGCGTATCGGCTTGCCCGATCAGATCACTGGATTGATTGAAACGCGTGAGAGCTGCATCACAGTTGTCAAGCGTCTCATCCCACTGCTGCTGTCCCAGATAGACTTGTGCCACACCTAATGCGGCTGAGCCATCTCCATCAACGCTTTCAATTTGCTGGAATTGGCGGCCCGCGGCCAAGAATGTGTTCAGTGCCGCTTCAAGCTCTTCTCGCGTGAGTCGCGTCTGTGCCAGACCCAGGATGGCTTCGGCAGCCATAAGTGGTTCCTGTTGCGCCTCTGCCTGGTCGTGTGCCTGGCTAAAACGTGCCTCCGCCTGTGTCAGATCGCCCTCTGTTAAGAGCAACTGACCTTGTATCACCGATGCCATCGGTGCTACTTGTGCCGCAAGCTGGTTCTTTGTCATCACTGCTGCTGCAGCTGCGAGGTGAGACTCCGCATCCTTCAAATCACCCGTGAAGACTGCGACTCGTGCCAGGCGAACCTCTGCCTCCGCTATCACCGATGCGCTTGCAGACTCGCCCAGCGCTTCTATATGTGTCCTGGCGTCATTGTACGCATTCTTTGCCTGTCCGATCAGTCCCTGCTGGTGATAGGCGTCGCCGAGGCCGAGTAAGGCTCTACTTTCGACGTGATCGTTATGTAGCAGATGGGCCTGCATGCGGGCCTCTTCAAAGGTCTTGATAGCTCGGTCCAGGAAACCTCTGCGCCGCTGAATTTCGGCCAGTCCCACAGTCGTCTCAGCCTGACCAAAACGGTATGCAACCGACTGATATGTGCGCAGAGCACGTTCCATAATCGAGTTCGCATAGGAGAGCTGTCCGCGACGCAGGTTGATCTCCCCTAACAGGCGATTAGCATTCGCGCTGCCCAGTGCGTTGTGCTGGTCGCTGTACATTTGAGTAGCTGACTGTGCTCCGATTAATGCCTGATCGATGCTTCCCTGTAAGAAATTCACTTCAGCTAGCCCAAGGTCTGCGTCGGCTTGTCCCAACTCATACTCAAAAGACTGTGCGGCACTGAATACTTCCGAGAGGATATTTCCTGCCTTATCAAGCTGCTCCTCATCAATGTAAACACGAGCCAGGCCCAATTGAGCATCAATCACACCGAGGGCATCTCTTGTTGCTCGGTACACTTCTATGGCGCGTTGATATGCTGACTCGGCCTCTGAAAAATGGCGTTCCATGCGTTGTACATCGGCAAGGCTACAACTGGCATCAGCCTCATGAGTGTTATCACCAGCCTCGTTGAAATAGCGGATAGCCTCCTGATAGTGCTCTGTAGCATATTCCAGGTTGCCGCGTTGTAGGGCAATGTGGCCTAAGGCTAAGGCAACATTACCCAATCCCTGCGCGTTTTTATTGACACGATACAGGTTCTGCGCCATCTGGTAAGCGTCCTGTGCGCGGTCTAGATGGGCCAGTTGGCGCTCAACATGTCCCATCGCCAACGCGCTATTCGCCTCGTTGAGTGGGAAATTGGCGTCTTTATACAGTTTCATGGCTCGCTGATAACTAGTGATGGCCTGATCGAGCAGGTTATTCTGGCGTTGCGCATCGGCGAGTAGTGAACGACTATCACCTGCTTGCTTCATATCTCCAGTCAGGCGAAAGCGTATTTCCGCGTCGCCAAAGGCTTCTATGGCTTTGTCTAGTTGACCATCGTTGTACGCTTCAAAGCCAGCTTGTAGACGCTTCTCCGCCTGTTGTCGATCTTTCTCTTGTTTCTCATTGTCCGCTGTTGTCATGATAATCTATTCCTCAAACTCGTTCTTTTACGAGAGCAGATGCGGTATGTTGTTATGACTGTTTTTATTGTAGTAGGTGAGGGTGAGAAAGTCAAAATTAGATATGAGTCAGATATGCTATGTGCTCTGCTGAAAGCAGAGTACATAGCATGTAGTTTCTCTATCTCTACTCTCAAGGTTGTGGTAGAATATGCTCGACTAGTTGGTATATTCATCTATGTATTTGTTATTTCAATGTACATTTTATCAAAGGAGTTTCAGTGTGAACGAAGACACCCTTGCCACCGTGGACCTCTTTTCCTCATTAGACAAGAAGGAGCTTCAGACAATCGCTAAAAGCAGCCATGAGCGCACATATAGCGCGGGCACAAAGCTATTTTCTCAAGGCGACAGCGGGGCTGGGCTCTATATTCTCAAAAGAGGGAAGGTAAGCATTTCTCAGGCTCATAACGGCGTGGAAAGAGAAATTAATACTGCCAGTGCAGGTGAGGCTCTCGGCGAGATGGCACTACTCGATGACCAGCCTCGTTCAGCTACTGTGACCGCTGTAGAGGACGTTACAGCAGTTTTGCTTCCCGTCTGGGAGTTTCGAGGAATATTGAAGGCTCATCCTGATATTGCGCTGAAACTACTCACCATCCTGAGTCGTCGCCTCCGCAAAGTACCAGGCAATTCAGACGACTAAGCTGTTCGTGAGGGTGAGGAAATATGATCAATTTCTCCTCACCCTCACGAACAGCTTAGTCATCTATACGTGCATTCAGGTCTGTTTTGTCACGGTTTAACAGGTTTTGTATTTCCTCGAACATTGTCTCAACGTCCCCAAATGAGCGGTAGACGCTGGCGAAACGAATATACGCAATCTTATCCATTCGCCTGAGATGTTCCATTACCAGCTCTCCAATGACGCTGCTCGGTATCTCCTGCTTGCCAAAGCTGTATAGCTCTTGCTCGATCTCTTCTACCGCGTTCTCTATTTCGCCTGCGGGAAGTGGACGCTTCTCGCAAGCTTTGCGAATGCCAACATATAATTTCTGTCGATCAAACGGCTCTCGCCTCTGGTCTTGCTTGATGACCATGAGGTGAAACTTCTCGACTCGTTCATAAGTACTAAAGCGTCCCTTACAGTGCTCACATTCGCGTCGTCTGTGAATCGCGTCGCCAATGTCGCGAGAGTCCTTCACTCGGGATTCTGTACCGCCACAAAATGGACATTTCATGTCCTGCCCCCAAATCTTGTTGAGTATGTAATAAAGGTATCTTACCACATACTGCGCCAGGGGGCGATAGTATTAGACCAGAACTGGTGTTACCCCTCGATCATTGACCAGCATCGGGGCCACTGTTTCTGTACCAGTAGTAGGTGTCGTTGAAGGCTTCTGAGAATCCGAGACATTGGGGTTGATCTTCCCAATATAGCCTGAGCGCAGTCGAGAACCCTCACGCCAGTAGGCGTACCAATATGGCCCGTGACCCTGGCCGTTGCGGCAGGTGCTGCATGATGCCTTCCCACATTTACGATACTGCAGTTGATAAGTAATATGCTGATCATTTGGTAAATTTGTCATAGAAACCACGTACCCTTCCACAAGTCGGTGAAGTTAAAAATGTATGCCGAAACACTATCAATATGGTATCATCAGTAGATGAACTTTTTATGAATGTATGACATCTGAAAATGAAGTATTGTTCATTTTATCTAGAGTAAAATCTGAATATGTACATCATTCAATAACACGTTTTTCATCTACTTTTTTGCGCATTCTCCGATGCCTTTGTACCGGGTGCTATAATGTAGCTATCCCTGGGGCGAAGCATGATCTATTCCTCACGTTATGTTGTGTTTAAAGTTGAAAAGAGGAAAGCTATGCAACTTATTATCAAGGGCAGACAGATGGAAGTTACGTCTCAGTTGCGTCAACGGATTGAACGCAAGGTTCAGCGGCTTTCGCGTCTTATTAACGAGGCGACCCGCGTCGAAGTCACTGTCACGGAAGAGCAGACGCGCAGCGCGCGTGACCGTTTCTGCGTACAACTCGCGCTCTCCGATGGCTCTCACCCTATTCATAGCGAGGTGAGTGCTCTCAATGCGACCACCGCACTTGACCTGGTTCTCGATAAAGTTGTTACTCAACTTGAGCGAAAAAAGGATCGCCAAACCTCAATTCGTCGCCATTCCACTTCTCCGGTAAAGGTGCTTGCTCTATCACGTTCGGGAAGACTTAGCACGGAAGATGATATAGAGCAGAACGAAGAAGCTTTTCCCTCGTCATCATTAGGGGAAGAGCAGAACGAGGAGGTATGGTCTCAAGTGAGAGAGATTCGCCGCCTGCCCACGAAACCTATGAATGATAAAGAGGTGATCGCACGCATGGAGCGGGAAGGTGTTGACTTCTTACCATTTTTCAATGAGGAGACAGGCAGCGTCAACGTGATGTATAAACTTGAGAAGGGTGGTTATGGGCTGCTAGTTCCGGCTGTGGAGTAGTGATGTAACACGAGAGAACTCTTCACTGCACTGGCGCAGCGAAGAGTTCTCTCGTGTTACATCACCTGCAGCGTTACTTCAAATTGCCACGGGCCTGGTGCCTCGTGCTCGAACTGGCCCAACGGGTCTATTGCGCGAATGGTCAATATGCGTGCCTCTGGCGAAGGTACTGGCTGGAACCGTGCATTGCCTTGATAGACAGCATTGTTTGGGCCGCTTGCCAGCTCTGGGCGTGCTAGCAACATTCCTCCTCGCTCTCCTGTCCACTGTGTGCCGACTGTATCCTTTAAAAAGAAGATAATGCGTGGTACGAAAGCAAAGCCTGGAGTGAACGGTGGTCGAATCCAGAGATAGTGAAGCTCGAAGTTGGTCTGATAGAATTGTATTTGGTGCAGAATCAAAGTCATGCCTTGCTGCTTCTGCTCCATCTCCAAAGTGAGTGTACGCAGCGGCTCTCGCGTCATGGGTATATTTGGTCGCTCTTGTTCTTGTGGGGCTGCGATGACTACAGGTGGACGCGATGCGAGTTCCAAAGCCTTTGTAGAAAATGGTGTGGGATCATGGAGAATATCATCACACAATTGTAAGCATGCATCACAGATGTAGGCCGCTCCCGGTCCGGCTATCATTCGTTGGACCTCCGATGAGTGACGACCGCAGAAAGAGCAGCGAGCCGATGATCGATCAGTACTCATGATATTGACCTCAATAGTTGAACGTCCAATTAGCCTGTACGCATCCAGGTAGTATATGTGTGCAGCGCTTCAGTAGCCGCAGTATACAACCCTAAATGTTCAAGCATAGAGGCATGAGCCTCCCATTCTAAAGTGTCATCTAACGGTTTCAATATATTGGTTTGCTTATCTTGTATCATCTCTACGGTAGATTGCGTCGAGCCATTTGCTGATGTCTCTGTATAGCCTGTATGTGAAGTAGACGATACGTTGCCAGTCTCTTCGTTTACAAGCATGGAATCTCTATATTTTCTTTGTAAAGCTAGCATTATAAGATGATCGGCAAAGTGTGGATTCTTCGGTAAGAGAGACCCATGTAAATACGTTCCAAAGGTATTACGGTAGACCGCGCCTTCGGTGGAGTCCTCCGCGTTATTTCCGTATCCCTTAAGCACCTTTCCTAGGGGTTTAGCTGTTCCTAGATAGGTGCGTCCACCATGATTTTCGAAACCTACAAGGGTCTTACCATTCCAGCTAATCGCCACGTCCCCAATAGATCGTGGAACGCGAGACCCCTTGTGAACGGTCCATGCATCAAAGACGCCGAGACCACGCATATCAGGTCCTTCTGCTGGACGGTAATAGTGGGCGAGCAATTGATAACCACCACAAACCGCTAGCACCGGCATGTTATCCTCGATAGCCGCCCACAAGCCAATGCCCTTCATCTCGTACAAGTCCTGGGCTACTGGTGCCTGCTCCTTGTCCTGTCCGCCGCCAATAAACAGAAGATCATATTCGTCTGGTGCTAGAGCGTCTCCAACGCCCAGCCCGACAACGCGCAGTTCTATGCCACGCTGTTGACAACGGCGGCGCAGAGTTATGATATTCCCTCGATCACCATACAAGTTCAACTGATCTGGATATAAATGTCCCAGCGTCAGCGTCAACGGTTGGGTGAGGTCTTGCATCATGCATCTCTCCCTTCCCAATAGCGAGCAGCTAACCCACGCTGCTCTAATTCATGATGCACTTCTAACAAACCTGTATACGTTGGTACAATAAAGAGCGTTTCACCTTCTGGTACCTTGTCCAATGCGACACGTAGCGCGCTCTTGACACCAAAGAGAGGCTGCACCTTCGTCTCGGATTCTTTTTCAAGTAACTCGACGACCTGTTTAGCGCGCTTTCCTCGACGAATTCGTTCCCGCTGTGTCTCACTCCTTTTGGAGAGACGCAGGGGTGCGGGTGGGATAATAGTTATATCTTCCTGCGCAATACCGGCATATTTCAGGCGTAATGCGAGGTCTAAGGCACGAGTGCCGGATACGACAAGTGCCTGTGTGCGTCCCACGCATCGCTCGAAGTCCACATCCCAGATCCAGGAGATATCACGTCCATCGGCAATATTATTATTTAAGACGAAGAGCACGTGTCGTGGCACACCTTCATAGAAAAGCGTTCGCAGCACTTCATTAAATCCAGTAGGATTTTTTGCCAGAAGCAGGCGAATCGTACGTCCTTCCGCCTGAACGCGCTCTCCACGTCCAAAGACGGGTTTTGATTGCTCAATACCTGTGGTAATTGGCTCCCAACCGATGTCCAGGACCTGTGTCGTCGTGATAGATGCCAGCGCATTGTACACATTATAAACTCCTGGCAAAGGAATAATAACTTCATGCTGCTGAGTTGATGCTATGGATGAATCGACCATCACACGTAAGCGGTCAAAACTATCTGATTGCACGCGTACAGCGCGTACATCCACCTTTGGACGCGTGAGTCCACAGACAGGGCAATGATAGTGCCCCATGTGACTGTAAAAGCGCATTGTATAGGTAAAATCATTGCCGCATCGTGGACAGACGCGTGTGTCTATAACTTGATGGCGGTCAGAGTTGTCTTTCTGCAGTGCGAGATCAAGTGAGGGATCATCAATGCCATAGTACATTACTCTCCCTGGAAAAGATGCGCCCAGATTGGCTACGGATGGATCATCAGCGTTCAGTACCAGCGTTGTATCTGTTGGCAGCGCATCTACTGCCTGTTTCCAGCGAGCGACAATGCTATCTACCTCGCCATAGCGATCAAGCTGGTCACGGAAAAGGTTAGTGAAGACAGCAACGCGAGGAGGAACAATGTGTGTCACTTGCGGTAGCACTGCCTCGTCAATCTCTAACACTGCTATGGCGCGTCCCGATCTTCGGAGGCGTCCGCTGGGTAAAGCGCGTATGACCAATGAACTCGCCACACCACGCATGAGGTTTGAGCCTTCTCTATTACGCCACACGCGTAGCCCTGCGTCACTCAAGATAGCGGCGATAAAGCTGCTGGTCGTCGTCTTGCCATTCGTACCCGTAACGACGATACTGCCATGCTCTAGCTGTCCTGCAAGATGTTCAACGATTGGCGGGTAGATGCCTCGTGCTACCATACCTACAATGCTCGTGCCACCACCAAGGTGTAAACGTCGACTAACTGCTCCCGCAGCTCGACCACCAACAACCGCTAATCCCGCGCGCAAAGAGCTGCGCTGACGCTTTGAAGCTTGCCGCCCCTTACTCTCCAACTGCTCATTGTTAGAAGCTGTAGTATTATCTATTTGAACGTTCTCCCCCTGTGTATCTTTTAGGCTTGACCGCACTGGTCTATTTCTTCTCATGCTGCTCCTCCATAGTACATGCAGCATAGCATGCAAGCGCATACGGGTCAAGAGACTGAGGAAGATGAACAGGGCTTGCAATGCTGTGGTATGCTTCAGAAGAAATTTTTCTTGTGTCTTTTTAGTTCTCTATAATGGAGATATACTCTTGTCAACATGTGCTATCCTAGCAGAGAAGAGGGACACTCATCTATACAAGAGTCTGTGAATAACAAGGATTGGGTAGGTTGATGGCAAAAAAGCTTGTAATTGTAGAATCACCAGCTAAAGCAAAAACGATTGAAAAATTTCTCGGACGCGATTTCGAGGTGCGAGCCTCAATGGGCCACATCATGGACCTGCCTAAGAAGGGTCTTGGCGTCAACACGCGCAAAGACTTTGCTCCGAAATATGAGAACATTGAGAAAAAAGATAAACTGATCGACGAACTGAAAGCAGCCTCTGCTCGGGCCGATGAGGTATACCTCGCTCCTGACCCTGACCGTGAAGGAGAGTTCATTGCCTGGTCCCTCAAAAAGGCTCTGAGTCTGAAAAACCCACATCGTGCAGTCTTCCATGAGATCACAAAAGGTGCTGTGCAGGAGGCCATCAAGAAGCCTCGCGAGATCAACGAGGATCTCTTCAATGCGCAGCAGGCGCGCCGTGTCCTGGATCGGCTCGTTGGCTACAAAATCAGCCCTCTGCTCTGGCGACGTATCCAATCGGGAACGAGTGCTGGTCGTGTACAATCAGTTGCACTGCGCTTGATCTGTGACCGGGAAGCAGAGATTCGTGCCTTCGTGCCAGAGGAGTATTGGAGTATTACCGCGCTCCTTAGCAAACAGAAACAGGAGCAGCGCTTCGAGGCTCATTTGATTACGCGCCTCAAAGACATCGCCGCTTTTAACAGCAATGATCAGACTCCAGATGGCGAGGCATCTGCCCAGAATGGGACGGCGAAGACAGAAAAAGGACGCATAAAAATCTCTTTTAAGGAAGAGTCCGATGCTATTCTGGCTGATCTGAAGAATGCAACCTATAACGTCTTGAAATACGAAGACCGAGAGCAACGACGCCAGCCGTATCTTCCCTACACGACCAGTACTATGCAACAGGATGCCTCGGTGCGTCTCTACTTCAAACCTAAGAAAACGATGAGCGTTGCACAGCAGCTTTATGAAGGTATCGAGCTTGGAGTGCGCGGGCATCAGGGGCTCATTACCTACATGCGTACCGACTCGACCCGTATCTCAGACGAGGCACAGGACAAAGTCAAAGAGTATATTGACAAAGAGTTTGGCAGGACGTATGTTGGCTCTGGTCGAACTGGCAAGGCAAAGGCGACGACGCAAGATGCGCACGAAGCCATTCGTCCGACAGATGTTACTCTAACGCCCCAGGTCGTCAAGTCATATCTGACGCCCGATCAGTTCAAGCTTTACAACCTTGTGTGGCGGCGTTTCGTGGCAAGCTTTATGACTCCGGCTGTCTTTGATACGGTTCGTGTCGATATTGTGGCGAAGCAGTACGTATTCCGCGCTACAGGTTCTAATCTCAAGTTCCCGGGCTTCTACGCTGTATGGCCTCGTGAAGAAGATGAGCATTTGCTACCGGTTATGCAGGTCAACGAACAGCTTGATATGCATCAATTGAAGCCGGAGCAACACTTCACTCAGCCACCTCCACGCTTTACAGAGGCGAGCTTGATTAAAGAACTGGAAGAGCAGGGTATTGGACGCCCAAGCACCTACGTTCCGATTCTCAGTACGATTCAGGACCGGGGTTATGTTGACCAGGATCAGCGTCGCTTTGTACCGACGTGGCTGGGTGAGACCGTCAATGAGGTGATGAACAAGCACTTCCCCGATATCGTCAATACCAGTTTCACCGCCGAAATGGAGCGCAAACTGGACGACGTAGAAGAGGGTCGTCGCTCCTGGACAGAATTCTTACACGGCTTCTATGGAGACTTCAAGACGACCATGGAGAAGGCCGAGGCCGAGATGAACCGCGTGCAGAAGCCCGTCGAAGAGACAGACGAAATTTGCCCTGATTGCGGAAACAAACTCGTCATTCGTACAGGGCGCTTCGGACGCTTCCTGTCATGCTCGACATTCCCCGAGTGTAGTTACCGTCGCTCCTTTGTCAATAAAACGGGGGCGTTGTGTCCGAACTGTAACAGCGACCTCGTTGAGCGAAAGACAAAGCAGAAGAAACGTGTCTTCTACGGTTGTGTGAACTATCCAACCTGTAACTTCGCGGTGTGGGAGCAACCCATAGCTGATGTATGTCCAAGCTGTGGAGGTCTCATGGTCATTCCCAAACCTGGACAGGACCCAGTATGTTATCAGGAGGTTATTGTCCCACAACGTACTGCCGAGGCAAAACCGGAACAAGATGGAGAAAAGAAAACGGTTCGCCGTGCCTCCTCTTCGCGAAGGAAGACTGTGAGCAAAGATGCCTCAACCGAAGGTGACGCTGTTACCGCGACGAGAACCAGGAAAACAACAGCACGGGCTACTACAGCCAAACGTGCAACAGCACGAGCTTCTACGACTAAGCACTCTACGACCCGTTCCACTTCCAAGGGAACGAGTCGTGCAAGTTCGACAACTAAGAAAACGCTCACACGTAGGAAGAGTGCCGCCAAGTAAGAGTTGGCACCAACGCACTTTCAGACGCAAAACCCTACCACGGCTTCAGCCGTGGTAGGGTTTTGCGTCTGAAAGTATATGCTTTATAGCTTGCTAGCTTTTGTCTCTTCAATTTCTATTGAAGATAGAGTCTATCGAATGCGATTCCTACCTTGTCACTAAAGTTCGATTGAGGCCGTATACAGTAATATAGCACTTATAACATCTAAAAGCTAGTAAGATAAGCTACTGCCGTAGCTGATATTAGTATGTAAGGAGGTAAGAATGAGGCTAGTTTGTGAGGTCAGAACTTATGCATTCAAATCAGCGGCTCAATGAAGAGACACATCTTCATGATTTTATGCAGCACAAGGAGGAGTTGGATGCTTCCGAGCAGGCAATTGACATGGACTCCAGCGATACTCTTGTCTATCTCATCAATAAAGCTGGTAGCCTTTATGATCTCATGCGCTATCAAGAGGCGCTGGCAGTCTATGAACAAGTCATTCATCTTGACCCCAACAATGCCCTTACCTATCTCAACAAAGCTAATGCTCTTCGTGATCTCACCCGCTATGAGGAAGCCTTGGCTGCCTATGAGCAGGCCATTGATTTGGACCCCAACGGTCCTACTGCTTATCTCAACAAAGCCAATGTCCTATGTGATCTCGCCCGCTACCAAGAAGCTCTAGCCGTCTATGAGCAGGCTATTGGTTTAGATCCTAACAACGCTATGGCCTATTTAAATTGGGGCGATGCTCTCCGCAACCTCATGCGTTACGAGGAGGCGCTGGCCACTTATGAGAGGGCTATTGCTCTGGATTCCAACAACGCTATGGCCTATTTGAATAAAAGCAATGTTCTCCGTAACCTCATACGCTATACGGAAGCGCTCTCCGCGTACGAACAGGCCATTCGCCTGGGTCCCGACAATGCAGTTGTCCACCCGAATAGAAGTGATGCTCTTCGCAGTCTTGTACGTTACGAAGAAGCACTCACTGCTTATGAGCAGGCCATAGGGATGACTCCCAACGATGCAGTTGCCTATCTTAACAAAGCTAATGCTCTTCGTGATCTCGCCCGCTACGACGAGGCGCTAGCAGCGTACGAGCAGGCTATTCGCCTGGATGCCAACAATGCCGTGGCCTATCTGAACAAAGGTCACGCCCTCCGAGGTCTCACGCGCTACGAGGAGGCGCTGGCAGCTTATGAGCAGTCCATCCACCTTGAGCCTGGCAGTGTCCTTGCCTATCTCAACGAGGGTTGGGCGCTCAATAAGCTTGCTCGCTACGACGAGGCGCTAGCAGCGTACGAGCAGGCTATTCGCCTGGATGCCAACAATGCCGTGGCCTATCTGAACAAAGGTCACGCCCTCCGAGGTCTCACGCGCTACGAGGAGGCGCTGGCAGCTTATGAGCAGTCCATCCACCTTGAGCCCGGCAATGCCGTGGCCTACAGTAACAAGGGTGATGCCCTCCGTAGTCTCATGCGCTATGAGAAGGCCCTCACTGCATACGAGCAAGCCATTCACTGGGGTTTCAACAACGCCGTGGCCTATTTGAACAAAGGGCACGCTCTCAAAAATCTTGCTCGTTATGAGGAAGCGTTAGCAGCGTACGAGCAGGCCATTTGCCTGGATTGCAACAACGCCGTGGCCTATTTGAACAAAGGGCACGCTCTCAAAAATCTTGCTCGCCAAGAAGAGGCGCTGGTCGCGTACGAGCAGGCCATTCGCCTTGATCCAACCAACGCTGTTGCCCACCTCAACAAGGGCGACACCCTATGCAGCCTCACGCGCTACGAGGAAGCGCTAGCAGCGTACGAGCAGGCTATTCGCCTGGATGCTAATAACGCCGTGGCTTATCTAAATAAGGGTGATGCCCTCCGTAATCTTATGCGCTACGAGGAGGCCCTCACTGCGTACGAGCATTCTATAGACTTGGACTCTAACAATGTCAATGCCCATCTCAATCAGGGCAAAATTCTCTGCAGCCTCACGCGCTACGAGGAAGCGCTAGCAGCGTACGAGCAGGCTATTCGCCTGGATGCCAACAACGCCTTTATCCACCTCGACAAGGGTGATGCCCTCCGTAGTCTCACGCGCTACGAGGAGGCGCTGGCAGCTTATGAGCGATCTATACGCCTGGATTCCAATAGTGCTGTGGCCTATTTGAATAAAGGTCACGTCCTCCGTGATCTCACGCGCTATGAGGGGGCACTGATTGCCTACGAGCAGTCTATACGCCTGGATTCGAACAATGCCGCAGCCTATCTGCGCAAGGGTGATGTCCTCAAGAGCCTTGCTCGCTACGAGGAGGCATTAGTCGCCTATCAGCAGGCGATAGACCTGGACTCTGCCAATGCCGTCACCCATTTCAACCAGGGCGATGTCCTCAAGAGCCTCGCCCGCTATGAGGAGGCGCTGACCGCGTATGAACAGGCACTTAGTTTGAACCCTGGTGATGCTGCTGCCTACCTCAATAAAGGTGATACTCTCAATCAACTCACACGCTATGAAGAAGCATTGGCCGCTTATGAGCGGGCTTTAAGTTTGGATACTGATAACGCCAGTGCTTATCTCAACAAGAGCTGGGCCCTCAATCAACTCAAGCGTTACGAAGAGGCGCTGGCTGCTTGTGAACAGGCTATTGATCTGGACCCTAATACTGCCAGCGTTTATCTCAGCAAGGGCTATGCCCTCAATAACCTCAAGCGCTATGAGGAGGCGCTGGCTGCTTGTGAGCAAGCCATTCGCTTAGATCCCGACCTCGCCTTCGTCTATAACAACAAGGGCTATGCCCTCAATGGTCTCACGCGTTACGAAGAGGCGCTGGCCGCATACGAGCAGGCTATTCGCCTGGATTCCAATCTCACTGTTGTCTATAACAACAAAGGCTATGTTCTTAATAAACTGAAGCAGCACGAAGAAGCGCTGGCAGCCTATGAGCAAGCCATCTATCTGGCCCCCGACAACGCTGTTGCCTATCACAATAAGGGGGATCTCCTCCGTAGCCTGGCGCGCTACGAGGAAGCACTCGTAGCCTATGATCGGACTATCCACCTGGATTCCAACAATGCTGTAGCTTATCACAACAAAGGCTATACTCTCAATGAACTCAGACGTTATAAGAAGGCAGTAGCAGCCTATGAGCAAGCTTTGCGCCTGGATTCTGACAACGCCGTGTCCCATACCAACAAAGGGCGTGCCCTCAGTGGCCTCAGACGCTATAAGAAGGCAGTAGCAGCCTATGAGCAAGCTTTGCGCCTGGATTCCCATCTCTCTGTGGCCTATCTCAACACAGGCGATGCTCTTAATAACCTCACGCGTTACGAGGAGGCGTTGGCCGCTTGTGAGCAGGCGCTTCACCTGGATGCCAATCTCGTCTCTGCTTATCTAACAAAGGCGAATGCTCTCTGCGAACTTGCGCACTATCACGAGGCTCTCGCGGCCTATGAGCAAGCCATTCTCCTCGATTCCAACAATGCTGTAGCTTATCACGGCAAGGGCAACATACTTACATATATGGGAAAAACAGAAGAAGCTCAGCAAGCCTACGAAAAGGCTCTTCAACTCGGCTATCGAGGTAGTTCTCCTGAAAAGATACTCTAGCAGCTTTTATTCTCAAGCGTCATGGTGTTCCCTGATGCAGCGAAAGAAGACGGACGATCTGGATGGCTTGTTTAGCTACAAATGTACTGAAGAAACGGAATGGTCCGTACAAGGTTTACCTCAGGCTGTTACCTCATGTGGTATAATCTTGAAATACTTTGCAACTTTCAGAATGCCTGTACGCAGTGCAATATGGAGGACTACATTACATGCCGCACGCAGTGACACTTATTCCTGGTGATGGCACGGGGCCGGAGATTACCGAGGCGACACGTCGCGTTTTAGAGGCGACGGGCGTCAAGTTCGACTGGGAGATGCGTCAAGCCGGGGCGGAGATGCTGGAGAAACGAGATACGATCCTACCAGACGAGGTCATCGAGTCCATCAAACGTACCAGAGTTGGGTTAAAAGGTCCTATCACTACTCCAGCCGGAAAAGGCTTGCGCAGCGCAAATGTCACTTTGCGCAAGAAACTTGATCTTTATGCCAATCTTCGTCCCGCGAAAACATATCGTGGTTTGCGATCACGTTACGAAAATATTGATCTCATCATCGTCCGTGAGAATACGGAAGACCTGTATGCTGGTATCGAGTTCCAACGAGGAACCCCTGAGCAGGAAGAGATGATCGAAACCATCTCCCGTATTACGGGTATGCACCTTGATAGAAACTCAGCGATGAGCATCAAGTATATTTCCGCAGCGGCATCGCGTCGTATTGTCAAGTTCGCCTTTGAGTATGCCCGCGCCAATAATCGTCGCAAAGTTACGGCTGTCCATAAAGCAAATATCATGAGGCTCTCCGACGGTTTGTTTCTTTCAATCGCTAATGAAGTTGCCAAGGAATATCCCGATATCCAGTATGAAGATCGTATTGTTGATAACATGTGCATGCAGTTAGTACAAAAGCCGGAATCCTATGATGTGCTAGTACTGCCCAATCTCTATGGAGACATTATTTCCGACCTGTCGGCTGGCTTGATTGGGGGACTGGGTGTTGCTCCTGGCGCAAATATTGGGAGCTGCTGTGCTGTCTTTGAGCCTGTACATGGAAGTGCCCCCAAATACGCGGGACAGAATAAGGTCAATCCTATGGCGATGATGTTCTCAGGTGTGCTTATGCTTCGGCACCTGGACGAGCGAGATGCGGCTGCACGCCTTGAGCGTGCCCTGATACAGGTCATCGCGGAAGGGAAGAATGTTACCTATGACCTGAAGCCGCGCCCTGATGATCCTACTGCCGTTGGCACTTCTCAGGTTGCGGACGCGGTAATTGCAAAACTCTGAACCCGTAGGGGCAACCCCTACGGGTTCAGGGCTGCTCTTTTCCTCTAATAAGGATAGAGCTTCTTAACTACATGAGTGTTTTACTGCGCCACTTGTGTCGTGCCTCAATGTAGCGAACTGTACCGGAACGTGAGCGCATCATAATTGACGATGTACGTGCGCCCCAGCCAAAATATTGCACGCCTTTCATTAGTTCACCACTGGTGATGCCTGTTGCGGCGAACGAAACGTCATTGCCCTTTACCAAGTCTTCAGTTCTAAATACCTGATTAAGATCAATCCCATCACTTGTGAGCTTTTCTCGCTCCTGGTCGGTACGGGGCCAAATTTTGCATTGAATCTCGCCGCCAATACATTTGATAGCTGCTGCCGCCAGCACCGCCTCTGGCGCACCACCAATGCCGATTAGCACATCAACTCCTGTGTAATCCTCCATCGCTGCCTGAATTGCCGCCGCCACATCGCCATCGCTAATCAAGCGAATACGAGCGCCAACCTCACGTACCTGTTTAATGATGTCCTGGTGGCGTGGACGATCTAGCACAACCACGGTCAGGTCGTCAATATGAGCATCACGTACGCGGGCAATACGGTCCAGATTCACCCCAACGGGAGCATTGATGTCGATGACATGCCTAAAAGCGGGCCCAACCGCGATCTTTTCCATGTAGTATACCCCTGGCGGTGCAGAATACATTGTTCCTCTCTCAGAGGTTGCTACGACCGCAAGTGCTCCTGACAGCCCAAGCGCAAGTAACCGTGTTCCATCGACCGGATCGACCGCCACGTCAACCTCCGGCTCCTGACCGCGTCCCACCTGCTCACCAACGTAGAGCATGGGTGCCTCGTCCTTCTCTCCCTCTCCAATCACAACCACTCCATGTATATCCACACCGTCAAGGGCCTGGCGCATGGCATCAACTGCGGCCTGATCGACCATCTCTTTGTTGCCCTTACCCATCCAACGTCCTGCACTCAATGCGGCTGCCTCTGTGACGCGAATAAGCTCCATCGCTATATTACGCTCTTTCATATTCGATGGTTCGAAACGTTGTTCTTGTAGCATATGTTTGTTTCTCCTTATGCTGCTAGATCTTTATGTAATGGGGATGAGTACGGCAATGCTCAGCTAGCATGATGGCTTTCAAGTGCTCAACTGCCTCCTCAATGTGACCCTGTCGGTTCACCACTACATAATCGTACTGGTCCCGCTTTGCCAGTTCTGTTTGTGCATCTATCAACCGCCGCTCTCGTTCTGCTTCCGTCTCAGTGTGACGGTTTGTTAAACGTTCCACCAATTCTTCCACGGAACTGGGCATCAGAAAGATAAAAATGGCCTCTTGAACCTTCTTCCGTACCGTTTCTGCCCCTTGTACATCAATCTTGAGTAGCACATCGCGTCCTGCTCTCAGATTGTCCTTCACTTGTTGCAGTGGTTGTCCATACCAGTTTCCATGCACCTGAGCATGCTCAAGGAGTTCATCATGGGCGATCATTTGCTTAAAGGTCTCTTCACTTACGAAATAGTAGGGATTTCCCTCGCTCTCTCCTGGACGAGGGGCACGAGTAGTGACGGAGGAGACGACGTGAAAATCTATGCCACGCGTTCTCAGTTTGTTAATGACAGTATCCTTTCCTGTCCCTGACGGTGCCGAAAGCACAAAAAGAAGTCCCTGTTTCAGGGATGGCTGCTCTTCGGCGACTTGCGAATTCTTGTGTGGTACGTATTGTGTTTTTGGCCCTGTCTCAACGTGCATGCTCTTCTTCCTATTCGTTGAATGTGAGAGGACTAGTGTACGAATAGCCTACGTTTTGCTATACTGTCCATCAACAAATGTATAACATGCGGCTCACTTTATCCTCATCCCTACTCGCAAATTCGCGTTGTCTACCTGTAGATTGAGAATATACGTAAGCCGCGTCGCTACAGTCTTGTATAGAAAATACTCTTACTACCATTGTACAACACAGATTATTAGCCTTGCCGAATGCTTTGACTGGATAGACCTGGCTAGATAGACCTGGCGGGGGCAAGCCCCGCCACTACATGTCAGATTTGTCACCGCAGACTAACGTGTAGTGGCGGGGCTTACTCTCGCCATGATAATAGATAGGATATACTCATGCATGTAGATGCTATAACTCTTGCGGCGGTCGTCGATGAACTGCGCTTGTTGCTCACGAACGCACGTATCGATACTATCATTCAGCCTACTGAACATGCCCTCGCTCTGCAATGTTATGCCCCAGGTGGACCCGAGCAAGGTGGAAACAACCGTTGGCTCTACCTCTCTTCTCACCCACAACTTGCACGAGTGCATATCACCGCCCTCAAGCCGCCGAAGGTTGCCAGTGAACCTCCACCATTTGTCATGCTGCTGCGCAAACACCTGGAAGGGGCGCGCATCGAGTCGATTACCCAGTCGCGCTGGGAACGTGTCGTAGAAATCGTCGCGGGTTATCGCGCCAATCCAGACACGGAAGAGCGCGTTCGTTTCAGGCTCATTATCGAAATCATGGGACGTATCAGCAACATCATCCTCTGCGATGAGCAAGGTCTCATCCTGGGTAGCATAAAGCGTGTAGGGGCAGACGTAAATCGTTACCGCACCATCGCTGCTGGTGTACAATACGTGCCACCTCCACCACAACATCGTACCTTTGCGAGCCAATCGCTTCCACGCCTGGAGCCAACCGCCGTTACAGCCGCGCAACTGTCGATGTGTGCTGCCAATGATATCGATAGCATCAATAGCGAGGCACAGATGCCGCCAGAGAAAACACGTAAACGCTCATCAAAAACGCCAGAGCAGCCAAAGGTTTGGCAACTGCTCACAAGGCATATGCTTGGTTTCAGTCCACTTCTAGCAAGAGAAATCGTGTATCGCACTACAGAAGACACAGAGACAACGCTAGTCCGGAACACTGACGCTGTCTGGGAAGAACTGGCCTGGAATACGTGTGACCTCACATCTATATACGATACCCACAAGTGGAATCCGCAACTTGTTGAACGCACGAAATCCAGCGATAACAACTCAGATGCGCTACAAAAAACTCTTATAGCCTTTTCGGTTTACGCGCTAGAGCAGTATGCTCAGTTACCAGGGATACGCATTCGCAAGTCGCCCTCCATCAATGTCATCCTTGACGACTACTATGCGCGTGCCGAATGGTATGATGCAATGGAAGGCATACGCGCTCCAATCCGTAAACTGCTACAGACACAAATTGAGCGTTGCAAGCGCAAGGCCGAAATGCTCCGGAGTGAGCTTGCAACATCGGAAGAGGCTAACCAGTATCGCTTGTACGGTGAACTTCTCCTGGTGCATCAATACGAAGTGCAGCAGGGGCAGAGCAATGCTGCTGTACAAAACTATTTTGATGATTCAAGTAGTGAGGGGAGTTCTCTTGTAACCATTCCGCTCGATCCTCGCTTCGACGCGGTGAGGAATGCTAACCGTTTCTTCAATAAATATCACAAACTGCGCCGCGCCCTCACGCTCGTCCCCGACCAGATCGAGCAAAACCATGTTGAGCTAGCAACCCTGGAACAACTCTTAGCTGATCTCGTGCTTGCGGAGACGCCCGCCGAGGTTACGCTGGTCAAAGCCGAGGTACAGGCTGCTGGCTACATACGCGGCAAAAATATTGTGCTGGACAAGAAAGCGCAGAAAGCCGCTAAAAAGGGAAAGGGGAGTAAGCAGGCCAAAGGTAAACCTGCTGGCCCTGGTGGCGGTGTACCAATTCATATGCAGAGCTGTGATGGTTTCACACTGCTGATAGGAAAAAACAGCCGCCAGAACGAAGAGGTTACGTTTCACCAGGCAACCGCGAACGACATCTGGTTACATGCACGCGGCGTTCCCGGCTCCCACGTCATCATCAAAGTCGCTGGACGTGACATTCCACGTAGCACTATTGAGCAAGCCGCAAATATGGCGGCGTACTATAGTCAAGCACGAGGCAGTACAAATGTGCCTGTAGACTACACATTACAAAAACACGTGAGGCACATGAAGGGAGGAGGTCCTGGCATGGTGATCTATGATCGAGAGCGCACCATTTATGCGGAGCCAGAGAATGCTATGCCTGTACTGAAAGGATAACAACAAAGGATTCTCGTACAGGTAGTAAAGTCAGGCACCTAAAAGTTCCTTCACCATCACTACCCCCACAATTGAGTTATCGCTATACGCATAGAGAGCGATGATCCCCTCCTGTGCGCCAGCATGAAAACTTGGAGTGTAGGATATCTGACTTTTGAAGGATGTTTGTCCAGCGGTGTTCGTTCCTCGTACCTGGGAGTGACCAATATCGGTGTATTGATGATCTAATATTGTAACTGTTCCTATGGTTCCTCCAACTGCCGTACCACTTCCCTCGACCGTGATCGGACTGGTGAGAGGCTGTGTGGTTTGAGGTGTTGTGAGGGACATAGCGTTGGTTTTGACATCTGTTACCTCCCAGATGCCGCCGTTGGCATTTCTTTCGAGACGACCAAGTGAAATAGAGACTGTACTGCCAGAAGAGGCGTTTTTCGCCTGCATGATTGCCTTTATGTCCTGTACACCGCCTCCACTTACTATTGATGTGGGTGTGTCTAAAGGCCATTTGAGCAATGATTGCACAAAGTTTTGTGTGGTTTTGACAGCATCCAATCTCCACTGCTGAAATCCCCGACCTGTATTGACCTGATCCTGCTCGAATTCTGCCTGGTAGCGGCTTGTATCGGGGAAAATGCCTGAGAAGACGACCTGGGCGAACGTTCCTGTCTGATCAGACCACTTATATTCACGGGCAAGGTCTACCGTCCATTGCGTCGTTTGGCCTTTATTGAACAGCGAATTCGGGTCTTCCTGGGCAGTGAGTAACGTGTTGTAAGCGCTGATTTTCGCATCACCGTGCAGAAGTCCTTTTAGGGTAAAGATCGAGTTCGGACTGGTACTTGTAATATGATTGTATACAAAGATATCTCCAGTACTACTGGCGTCTTTGTGACGTACCATCACCACAGCTTGAAGAGAAGGAGTGCCCATCAGGTAGCCACAACTCACATGCTCTACCTTTTGGTTGGCAGCAGGAGACACGTGAGCATTCCATGATGCCGGGTCTTTTAGAGTATCGGGGCAAGGTTGCGTTCCCAACTGTATTGCCCCTGTAGGAGACTGGGAAACCGTGCTAGCAGTGTTCTTTGTGCCTGTCGGTTTACTTCCATTTCCCCCATCTCCTTCGAAAGGGACACAGGCTGAAAATAGGAAGACAGCTAAAAGCATGAGGTACAGCCCTGCGAGGAGATGTTTAAGCCGATTATAAGAGTGTTGCATCCTTTTTTCCTGTTTCACCCTGGCTTTTCATCCTCTTTCACGTGACGAGCCTATGCCCATCTCTTCGCGGTACTTGGTCACAGTGCGACGCGCTATAGAAATGTCTTGCACTGTGAGGAGACGCGCAAGCTCCTCGTCACTCAAGCGATGTTTCGGATCCTCGGATTGAATGAGTTCTTTTAATCTATCTTTCACGCTGAGCGAGCCATCGAAAAAATCTGACAATGGAATGAACCGACCGTTGGGCAGGAGTGCATACTTGTTCGCCGTGGCCCTACTTACTGTTCCCTCGTCTAATCCTAAGCGTGTGGCAACCTCTACTCTGGTGAGAGGGCGCAGGTAACGCACTCCCTTCTCTAAGAACTCGCGCTGGTAATCTACAACAATATCCATGACGCGTCTCAAGGTACGCCAGCGCCGCTGAACACAATCGACAAAGAACTTAGCACGATCACTTTGAGAGTGCATATAAAGTTGTACTTCGTCATTTGCTTTCGTCTCCCCTTCTGTCAAAGATGGGTAAGCCGTCCCGATGCGGAAGTTATAACGTTTCTCTTCGATCAGCTCTACCTCACAGCCTGCATCCTCCTGGCGGATAACCACGTCGGGCCTCACATACGTAGCACCGCTTCCCATGCGCGTGTATTGCATATCGCCTCGATAAATATGTGCTGGAAATGGGTGGAGCATTGTACGAATATATAGACTTGCCTGTCGTATCTCTTGCTCTGGTTGCTTCAGTTCGCGTGCTATCTCGTGAAACTGATTACGTCCGAGAGCATCAAGGTAGTGGTCGATGAGTGTATATGTAAGTGGGGGGGGAGCCTCTTGCTCACTTAGAGCATGCAGTTGAATGAGCAGGCACTCGCGCAATGTTCGCGCGCCAATACCAAGCGGTTCCAGCGTGTGTAGCTGGCTTAGCACATATTCAACACGCTCAACTGGCACTTCGAGATAGTCAGCGATCTCCTGGGTGCTGATCTCCAGATAACCACGCTCGTTAAGGTTGCCCACCAGTTGTTCGGCAATAAGAGCGTCATCAGGTGAAACCAGGGCTTCTAATTGTTGCAGAAGCGTCTCCGCTAGCGTCTCGCCCGTTGGAATACGTGCAAGAGGATCGTACTCATCATCACTATCGATCTCTGCAAAGCCGTAATTGTCTATGTCGTAGAACGTTTGCTGTTGGTAGGCCCATTGTGGTTCCGCGATCTCATAGTTTGTGAGCGTCTCGCCACCTTTTTGTATGGGTTGTGCCACCTTCCCACATGCTACGCATGTCTGCCCGTATAGACGTGTGCCGCAGAGCAGGCAGACGCGTTGTTCCGTCACTTCGATGGCTGGATTGTCGATCTGCTCTTGATTGACCGCGCGCTCTAGTTCATCTGAAGAGAGGTGTAAAATGGTGCTGGATGTGATAAGCCTCGCGCTTACCCGTAACGTCTGTTCTGGTCTCGCTGTTGGTCTCTGCTCCTGTCGCATGCATCTTCCCTACCTTCCTACACTCTTAATCATCAACACGATGCATTAAATCCAGCCTCGACTCTGCAAGGCATTCCGTGCCGCCTCTTGCTCTGCTGTCTGTTTGTTGCGGCCCTGCCCTCTTCCTGCCACCAGATCGCCTAACATCACCTCAATCGTAAATTCTCGGTTATGTGATGGTCCCTCTTGACCCACAAGCCGATAGGAAGGCGTGATACTCACGTTCGCCTGTGCTAGCTCTTGAAACAACGACTTGTTGTCCTTAAACAGGCGTTTCTTCACAATATTCTTGGCGATGGGCTCTAGTTTAGGCGTCAGGAATTGCCGCGCCTTCTCTAAGCCTTGATCGAGGTAGATTGCTCCTAACACCGCTTCAAATGACGATGCGAGGACGCGCGGGCTTTCATTTGTGTTGTGCTCTCCCTTACCCATAATCAGGTAATTGCCTATGTTGAGGTCCCGTGCGAAGTTCGCCAGCGTCTCTGTTCGCACGAGCACGGCACGCACATCGGTCAATTCGCCCTCGGTCAAGCTGGGAAAGGTGCGATAGAGAAAATCCGCACTGATTAAGGCAAGGATTGAGTCGCCCAGGAACTCTAACCGCTCGTTTGATGCGAGTTCCGCCCCTGGTGTCTCGTAAATATAGGAGCGATGGGTAAGGGCAAGATGCAACAGTTTGGGGTCCTGGAAAGAAACTCCAAGGACCTCCTCTAGCTGCTCGGACATTAAAAGACCTCCAACAACATGTGTTTGTCATCTGCTACCTGTCGCGTTCCCTCGCCAATGCGCCAGAACTTCGCATCAGGTGCAAGCACCGCGAGTTCTGACCACGGCGATGGATCAATAGCCACGAACAGTCCACCCGATACGCAACTGGCGAGTGATGCCAGGCGAATCTATCTGCCTGTGGTCATGCTGTAACGCTCTAAATGGTGCATCCGCTTCATGAACGGGGAACGGACAGTGCTTCGCTCGTCCGTGGGCGCAATCAATTGGGCCTCTACGGGATACTATTTACTTGATGAATGCACCACTAAACAAGTTTTTATAATCTGTGCCGACATTGTAGCGCGTTTTGGGTGAGAGCGCAAACATCAGCTAGGGATTGTTTCTATCAGGTCGATGTGTTACTCTTATTGAGGTAGATTTGAGGAAGACAGGCAATCGCGGACTCTACGTCCGAGGAAAGTCCGAACTCCATAGAGCAGAATGCTGGATAACGTCCAGTGAGGGCGACCTTAAGGAAAGTGCCACAGAAACATACCGCCCGACGCAATGTATAAGGGTAATTCTCGCAGTTGCTCATTAAGTCGGGTAAGGGCGAAATGGTGAGGTAAGAGCTCACCAGCAGCCGAGTGATCGGCTGGCTGGGTAAACCCCATTCGGAGCAAGACCAAACAGAAGGGATAGCATGTCCGCGAGGGCATGCTTGCAGGCTGCTCGTTTGTTAACCTTCGGGTTGGTTGCTTGAGGCGTTGGGCAACCAACGACCCAGATAGATGATTGTCACCTGTACCGTCGAGAGGCGATACAGGCACAGAATTCGGCTTACGGCTTCCTCAAATCTACACCACATATGTAAAAAGGGACAGAGGACGTTTCCGTCTTCTGTCCCTTATATATACATGAGTCAGTAGTGTACTGACTCCATTAGCTACCTACTTAAACGATCATGTTCAATGAGCCAGCGCACGAAATTGAGGCGGCGACTCTCAGCGATCATCTCCCGATATTCGACCTGATCAGAGACGTGATCCTTCATATGGATAAGCCTCTCGGTTTCGCTATCAGAAAAGCCCATCGACAGTAGGCGCTGGGTATCTGTGCCTTCGGTTGCGAAAAAATGTTCTGGCATGATTCATGCTCCCTGTTGAATAACCAAACGGACTATGGGAACGAGATTAAGTATCTGAGACCTCCGTTGGTCTACTTGATAACTATATATACGTTGGAGACCCCTTCATAGCTACAACATTCTTTTTGACCAGAAAATTTCGGAAACGAAAGCTAATAAATACCCTCTTTCTCAAGCTACTCGATTGTTTCACTCGAAAGAATACCTGGCTCTTTACAGATGTCTTATCGTCGTCCCCATTCTTAACATTCTGAGCGAACGTTCTGCTGCATCACTTATCAACTCTGCCGCGTGCTCCATTGAATGCTCTAGTGTCATAGGACCCGAAGGCAATACGGCAATGGCGTCAACTCCCAAATCGTACACGGCTTGATAGCCTTCGCCCAAACTTCCGGCTAGTGCTAAGACAGGTATGTTATAGCGTTTTGCCACCTGCGCGACTGCTCCAACAGTTTTGCCATAGGCCGTCTGTCCATCGAGTTGTCCCTCTGCTGTAATCAGCAGGTCTGTCCCCTTGAGTTGCTCATCCAGATGTGCCGCTTCAAGCACAATTTGTGCTCCTGGACGTAAGGCCGCGCCTAAAAATGCTATCATACCCGCGCCCAGACCTCCTGCTGCACCAGCTCCAGGAACCTCTCTTACCGACGTATTAAGGTCTTGCTCGATGATCTGTGCATAATGCTCCAGTGCTTTATCCAACACTGCAACCATTTCTGGTGTCGCCCCTTTTTGGGGACCATAGATTGCCGAGGCACCTGTTGGGCCGCATAAGGGATTTGTTACATCACACGCCACCTCAAATGTACATTCCTGTAAGCGGGTGTCCATCTTCTCTGTAGAAATATGTGCAAGCGTCGCCAGGGGCACTCCACCTCGCTCAATCTCTTTTCCTTCTGCCGTGTTGAGCGACGCGCCCAGAGCCTGTGCCATTCCTGCTCCACCATCATTTGTCGCGCTTCCACCAATCCCAACGATAAAGTGATGGCAGCCTTGATCTAACGCGGCACGAATCAACTCGCCCACTCCATACGTCGTTGTAATGCGTGGATCGCGCTGTGTCGGTGGAACTAGCGGCAAGCCAGCGCATGCAGCCATCTCAAGTGCCGCAGTCTTGCCATCGCCCAGTATCCCAAAAAAAGCTTTTACTGGCGTGCTCAGCGGACCTGTCACCGTCTGCTCTACCAAGCGTCCTTTCGTTGCATCCACCAGTGCCTGTACCGTCCCCTCACCACCGTCCGCCATGGGCACGACCTCGATTCCCGCCTCTGGATAAACAACGTGCACACCCTGAGCTATAGCCGCTCCCGCTTGAGCAGCAGTGAGACTTCCCTTGAGTGATTGTGGTGCGATAACGATACGCATGAAGATTCCTCCTTCTTAGGAATAATTGTGCAGTTGGGCAGAGCAACCGCAGAAGGCAGGACGAGTACAAGATACAACCAGATACAACCAGGAACCAGGGCGACCACAAGGGATCGCCCTGGTTCCTTGCTATCATGTTTACCCATATTTGCACGCTCTATCCTTCTGCACTATACTAAGCTGTGAACACAAACATTATCTCTATCTCTTGCATGGAGTTATTATATGCTAGATGGTCTTTCTCTTATCTGGCCCTGGAATCCAGGCGTAATCGTTTTGCTGCTCATCTTATCTCTGCTCTACCTTCTCGGTTTGTGGCGAACACGTAAGTGTATGGTAAAGGACGAACAGGACACACCGATTAAGACGAAGCACATTATCATGTTCTTCTCAGCTATCATCATCTCTGCCCTGGTTTTGCTTACACCTGTTGATACCATTGCCAGGACGCAGCTTTTCTCGGTACACATGGCTCAACTCGTCATTTTGACGACGCTGTGTGCCCCGCTCATCCTGTTCGGCTGCCCAGCATCACTGCTACGTCCCTTGATAGAGCTACCTGTGATAGGCGGTATCCTGCGAGCAATTACACGTCCTCTCGTAGCCTCTATTGCCTTCAATCTCATTTTCTTATTATGGCACACGCCGCGAATATTCCATATTGCTCTAACAAATGGTGTACTTTATCACGTAGAGATACTCTCCATCTTCATGGCAGCTTTGCTCAACTGGTGGCCTTTGCTGGGATCAGTTCGTGAACTGAGACGCATGAGTTATCCGTTGCAGATGCTCTATGCCTTCTTCGATGGGCAGCCCGTAGACATCTTTGCCTTTGTGCTCGTATTTACAGGAGTCGCTATCTATCCGTACTACGCTGTGCCACCACAGTTAGGCATCTCTACTTTCGCGGATCAAGCTGCTGGCGGCGCACTCCTGCTCGTTCCTGGATTGGTTGATCTGGTGGTAATGTCGCCCCTCTTCTTTCGCTGGCTTGGTCAAATCGAAAACCAAACGAAACTAGCCGACCAGCAACGACAGGAGGAGGGTGAAGAAGAATATGAGGAGGATGAGGTAGAGGAAACATCTGAGGCATAAAAATAATAGAGTGTGATGGCAGAAATGATGGAATGTCCATCATTTCTGCCATCACACTCTATTATTTTTAACCACCCCATGCACAGCGCAGCCTCAAGGCTTCCTTCAATCGCTTTTCGTACAGCCAGCGTGGAATCTCTGTCACGCCCAATGTTTCCAGATGCGACGTGAGAAACTGCGTATCATGCAGCACATAGCCCCGCCTCTTCAAGTGCTCGACCAATGCTACAAGGCATACCTTTGATGCATCGGTTGCGCGCGAAAACATGCTCTCGCCCATGAATGCTCCACCTATTGCCACGCCATACAGCCCACCGACAAGCTCACCATCTCGCCACGCCTCCACACTGTGGGCCATTCCCGCACAATGCAGAAATGTATATGTCTTTATGAACTCTTCGTTAATCCACGTCCCCTCGTCCGTTCCGCGATCTGCACAGCAGCGTATCACCTGTTCGAAGGCCGTATCTATCCGCACATCGTATGTGCCCTTACGAATAGTCGAACGCAGCGAACGAGAAACATGCAGATTATTGTGCTCCAAAATAGCGCGAGGATCGGGCGCGTACCAGCGAAGCCGCCCCCACTGATCTGCCATTGGAAAAACGCCCTGCGCATACGCTTGAATAACTAATGTAGGATCGAGTGATTCTGGTGCTCTCTTCGACATCTTTGGCATAAATAAGCTCTCACAACTTATCGTTATCGGGGATTATGTCTTATCGGGCATGGAAGAAATGCCGCTATTGCCATAATACCATAGCTTGGGCAAAAGGTGAAGATTCTCGTTCATGATTACATGTATACTACGTATTCACATGGTAAGTATCATCACGTCGTAGGGACCCGATTTATCGCGTCCAAAGATGGGGGTAGGGGCAACGTCTGCAATATCACAGCGTTGGCAACTTTTAAAAGGCCCTGGAAAAACAGTTTGCAGACCTGCTAGTAAGGGTTGAGTCGTGTGCACAATAAATCGTGGATAAGGCATTGAACGAAGGTTACGCTGATAGATAGTAGTGGTCACTCTTTTTCAAAAATTACATCTTCATAGACATCTGCAACAGAAAAACGGATACCAAGGGATGGTAGTTCAACCTCATCATCTACTTCAAAGGCATCATAGATCCACTTTTTTTGCTCTTTTCGATATCTCTCTATTCTCATGGATCGTGAATCTATCAGGAGGTATTCCTCAATGGACGGGCAAGCAAGGTAACATTGAAGCTTTCTTCCTCGGTCGCGGGCCTCTGTGGTTGGAGAAAGTACTTCAACGACAAGACGTGGCGATTGAATAAGATCAGCAGTACCTCGGTCCCGTGGATCGCAACTAACGGTGACATCGGGATGGAAATAGCGTTTCTGCGAGACATGTACTTTCATGTCAGAGTTATAAGTGCGGCATGGACTCCCACGAAGTAAGCTTCTCAGGAGAGCATAGACATTTCCACCAATCGTAGCGTGATTAGCACTCCCTCCTGACATCATGTACACATAGCCGTCAAGATATTCGTAGCGTGTATCAGGATTTTTCTCTTCGAGTTCAAAGTAATCCTCAACACTCATTATTGGCGTATGCTCTAGTGCCATGTGTTTTCCTTCTCTATGGGTGCCACCTTAAACTTTTCTCTGATGCCTCAGTTCTATTATATCATGGTTACGCCCTGTGCTGATTACGAACACCGTGGAAGAGGCTCTTCGCTTCGATACCTCAGTGATCGCATGGCGGCGTATCACTACGCGCGCGACCGAGATTAATGGTATCCCTCTTCCGCAAGGGGCGCGGCTGCTCCTGCTGCTGGCATCCGCTGGATATGATGCCCAACACTTCGAGGACCTTGATACATTCAATATCCATCGAGGTAACGCCAAAACTCATCTTGCGTTCGGAAAAGGTATCCATTTCTGCATAGGCGCACCACTTGCTCGCATGCAAGCCCGTATTGTACTCGAACTGCTATGCCAGCGTCTGCCCAGCCTGCGTCTCGTTCCAGATCAGAAGTTGAAGTTCCCACCGAACGTTTCCTTCCGTGGGCCTGAGCATCTCTGGGTCGAGTGGTAGGAGCCTGTGACATTTCATCTTCGTGCAAACCACCTCAAATACCTCACTACTTTGGGATTCACTCCCTCAATCATCTCCATATCTTCTGCATTCAGGGGTTTAATCACCAGCAGCAGCCCGGCGCACAGCAGCAAAAATATCACACCCGATAATCCGAACAAAATGCGGTTGGTCGGATGCCAGACGATACCTGGCAATGCTGCAATCGTCAGGGCTAGCAAAAAGCGCAGTGTGAACCCTAGCGGATACTTTCGCGGCAGGTCGTGCCATAGGAATGCTAACAGTAAGGCACCTGTAAGAGACTTTGCGATACCATCGGCTACCAGTGCTCCGGCGGGACCGTAGCGAGGAATCAGAGCTATGCCGAGGATGACGACGGCGAGCATTCCCGCCCATTGGCTGAGGACGACGAGGCGGGACTTATTCATGACGTAAAGCGTGGATTGGTGAATGGTTGTGCCGAGCACGCGCACGATAGTGTTGAAAAACAAAAATATTGCTAGCAACGGTCCCACAGCGGCGAAATCTTTGGTGTACAGGATGGCTACAATGTTTTGCGCGTTGAAGAGGCAGAACACCAGCACTGGTGCCGTAAGCAGTGTCTCAACCTTAATAAGAGCTTCCCAGGAACGGGATAGCCTGTCATAGTTTTTGCCGATGGCTGCTGCCGCAAGTGCTGAACTGCCGACTCCAATAAAGCCCATGACAAGCAGTGTATTGGCCGCGTCGGCGAGTTGGAACGAGAGGTTGAAGAAGCCTCTTTGTGTGAGCGAGATGGCGAAATAGCCCAGGAGAATAATCAAGGTCTGTTTGAGCAGGGCTCCGTTTACAAGGTTTGTCTGCCACGCAGAGATGCCTAACTTTACTACTGGTCCTAGCGGCTGTTTGTACTGCGCTCCACGTACGATTAACGTCGGTGCCAGCCAGAGCGTAAAGGCGATGGCATTTGCAAGTGAACTGATAGCTAGAGCCCAGAGTACTCCGTCTACGCCCCAGCCTAGCTGTAGTACAAGAAAGCCGATGACCAGGAGTGCTAGCTGTGTCAGACCACTAACTACAAGTACGATGCGCATGCGCATGAAGGCAGCACAAACCGCGGACAGGAGACCACCTATGCTGCTACCTAACACATAAATAGCTATGGGGACGTTGTGTGTAAGCAATAGTGGATCACGTAAACCTGCGGCTACCTCTTTTGCGCCGTTGATGGGAAGAACTGCTATCAGGTTCGATAGCAAGGGCAGGCTAAAGAGCAGCGCACATGTACTGAGTATCAGAACAGCGATACGGAGCAGGAGTAGGCGGCGTATCAAAGAGCCCGCCGCGGCTAATCCCTGTTCCGCGAAGATACGGGGAACATAGGTAGTGATAGCATCTTCCAGACCAAAGGCTACAATATAAAGAATGGTGTTAGATGCTGTCAGGAGGACAGCTAACACTCCATACTGCTCGGTGGAGACCTTGTGGGTAATGATTGTCATTAAGATGAACCACGAGATATAGAACCATAACCCGTAGATTTGGTTCAGCAGGTAGCCGTTGGGCGAACGCTTCAGCAGATGTTGTGCTCCCACCTCACCGAGCGGTTCTCCGGCCTCCTCTATCTCCGCAGTCTCTACAGTCCCTACCATATTTGGTAGCATATTCTCCTGGATAGGTTCTGTCCTCTCAGGTACGACATCTATTTCTTTATTGGCTCGTGATTCTCTCATCTCCACCCTCTCCCCATGCTTCACGGGAGCCGTGTTCAAGCGTATCAGTCGCAGTGGACGCAGTATTATTTTAGACATATATTATATTCTACACTCTACTGTTATATTTTTATCGTAATTTAAAGAGGGAGCGGCCTAACCAGCCAATAGCTCCTAGTGCGGCGAACAACTCTAGTACGCTCACATTTGCCGTTACATGGTCACTCGACACCAGATAAAACGCGCCAACTTTGAATGTTGCGGCAATAACAAAAAGTCCTAGCCCAATCCACGCTGGTAGTGTCGCATACAACAACGCACGCTGCCAACTCCGACAGAGAAACCCGATAAGAGTTGGCGTGAGATAGATCAGAGCTGTAACCACGGGCGCGATTCCTGGCGGGAAGGGTCCATCGAGCGCTGCACTGCTCGACTGCGATAGGATGCGTGTCCACAATTGTGCAGGGACGAGCGCTGATGATACCAGGAGCGTCTCTAGGACAACCATACCGAGCAGCAGCACATTCCACATCTTCCCTTGTGGTGTTTGCGTTGTGTTGGAATGATGCATTGCCAGTATCCTCTTAATTCGTGGGGATGGGCAGCAGACCCATCTCATATTTCATCATTAATATGCGGTGTACCGAGTCGTCTATACGCTGCTGACTAATCGTGCCGTCGTTCACCGCCTGCTTAATGCCTTCAATCATCGTGGCTACTCTGCTGGGCGTATCTGCACCCATTAACAGGTCTGAACCCGCCTCGACTGATAAAGCTGCCGCCTGAGCCTCGTTATAGTAGGCGCTAATGCCTTCCATCGTCAGGCTATCGGTCATAATCACTCCCTGGAAACCCAACTCGCTGCGCAGAATGCCTGTGACCACTTTGTAGGAGAGTGAAGATGGCTTGCTGCTGTCTAGCGCTTTGACGATTTCATGTGTTACCATGATTGTGTGAACATTGCCTTGCTGAATGAGCGCGCGATATGGTGCCCAATCTATCTGCTCTAAATCACTTTGGGAACGATTCAGATATGGTACGCCACTATGTGGGTCGGTGCTTACATCGCCCAGCCCTGGAAAGTGTTTCAGTGTCCCAAGTACCTTACCGCTCTCCTGTAGACCCTGTAAGTATGCTCCTGCCATCTTCGTCACGAGTGCGGCGGTGTTTCCGTAAGTGCGGTGATCGAGTTGCGGATTATACACGTTGGTCACATCGATGACTGGTGCCAGGTTAAGATTAATGCCGTAGTACGTGAGGTCCTGTGCATCCTGAGTACCTGCTGTCATTGCCTGATTTGGGTCGTTGGTTGCACCGATAACTGAAACTGCTGGTCGTGGCCCATCTAGCTTTGCCAGGCGATCTACGTAGCCACCTTCCTGGTCAATCGCCACTGCCAGAGGAACAGGGCTATTGCTCTGCATCTGCTTAATAAGTCCCTTTAGTTGATCTCTGCTCTCTATGTTCTGATTGGCGGCGAAAATGAGTACGGCCCCAACACCATATTGATTAATCATTGTGCTCAGGTCGAGCGAATAAGTTGGCCCAGTAAATTGGACAATCATCATCTGTCCCAACTTCTGATCGAGCGTCATTCTCTGTACAATCAAATCAATATATTGCTGTGGTGTGAGATGATATGTTGCTTGTGCTGTCGTACCAGGTGTCAAGGAGAATTGCTTGCCGATGCCCTTTAACAAATTTGGATCACCTGCACTTGCGGGACCGCCAAGTACATAGGCCCACCCACGTGCGCCTAAAAATTGAGATGGATCTACGTTAATAGCCTGGAAAACAACGATGCAAAGCAGCGCGATGAGCAAGATCGCAAACTTCCGTGTTATCTGCCCTGGTTGCTTCGTAGGGGGCGGCTGCGATGAAACGTTGCTCGTCTGTGGCATACGAGGCGCTTTGTCTGTGTCGATTGTCTGGATGTAGCTTGCATAAGAGAGAGAAGCCGGAATTTTGATTTTCTGCATCTCAAGCCTTGTAGTGGGCGTTTCTTCTGCAATGCTGGATGTCTTTATCGTGTCAACTATCTCAATCGACTCTTTTGAGACGTTCTGCATTTCGTTCGTATCCGTCGCCTCGATGAGCTTTCTCGCAAGGGTTCTGGTTTGGCGAGAGCCGCTGGAATCGTGTAGTTTCTGGGTATCGTCTTGTTCATCAGCGCAGCGTCGTTGCTCGTCAGATGACCAGGAACTGGTCAACGTCATACATAAGCCCTTTCAGAGAGTAAGAGGTCCTATAAGTTAGAATGAGAGGTACACAAGAAATAAAGTCACGCAATCCTACTAATACGAACGTTCCATATACATGAGCTGTAACGAATACATACGATAGTAAGCGTGTAAGTTATCCTCTGGCAGAAGGCTTGCCAGCACGGGGTTTCTCTCCCTTCAAGTAAAGCATATTTTGTGAGAAAATGCTATGCTTTATGTTACTTTTCACGACTATGGCAAGGATTTTCCGAACGCTGATTTTGAGTCGCGAGGGAACACACTACTGCTTGTTCAGATCAGAAGAGTACGTTATACTATACCCTGCTACTTCAGAGAAAGGTGACTAGAGTTAGAGCCGGGTGAAAAGGTGATTGCGTAATGAGACAGGTCCAGCAACTTACGACTTCGACTGCTGTGCAAAAAGGTGCAACGCCTCTTGTATCGCGTCTCCTTTTCTGCCTGCTCATTGGCCTGGTTGGAACGCTCATTCTCACTTTGCTGGAAGTTGGTATCTTATGGCTGGTAAACCCTTTTCATGTACTGGGTAGCGATTCCTCTGCGGGATTGGTTGCCCTTCCATCGCATGCCCCGCAGTCCTTTCTGGTACCAATAATCGAGTTGGCTGCAATTTCACTCGCTGTGTTCCTGAGTACGAAACCATTAGCCTTTATCAGGTATCTGCAAGAGGTGCGTACGGTTCAAGAGCAGTATCACCAGTTGTACACACCACTTACAGCCCTGACCAATATTCGTAAAACACCGGAGATTGATCAGCGAGATAAGACCGCGCCTGTGATAGAAGAACGTGTCGCTATCCTCGATCTTGTTCAGCAACAGAATACTGACGAGCTAATACTCGGTGTTCCTGGTGCGGGTAAGACAACGGCACTTCGCGTCTATCAATACCTAGCATCAGAGCATCCCTGGAAGCTGGTACTCAGGCGAGAAAAAGTTCCTGTATACGTTCCTATGAAGAACTATAGCCTCTTTCTCAAAACGAACTTACAACCTATTTCTGAAAACGATGATTTTGACTCCGAAGATACTACGCAGCAAATGACCCTGCTCGACTTTCTTTATGAGAGCGATCTTCCTGGTATGAATTCCTTGCGTCCTTATCTGCAACAACTCTCGCAGCAGGGGCGTCTCTTGCTCTTGTGTGATGGTCTGAACGAGGTGGATAGCAACTATCTTTCTCGCGTAAGTCACGAATTAGTACGCCTGATGCGTGATACACAGAACAGGTTAGTCATGACCTGTCGGGAGGTGGACTACCGTGAGCAGCAGGACCTTATTGAGCTGGTCAACGAGGGACAGGCGTCTCGTGCCACTGTCTACCCGCTTCAAACAGATCAGATCAACGAGTTCGTCGAACGATACGTAGAGCGGCAGGACAACCACTGGCGTCACACTGCTGGACAGATCATGCAGGTGATTGATCGCAGTCGTTTGCGCTACCATTGCACCAACCCTATGATGCTCTTTACGCTTATGGGTATCATCGACAAGATTGGTGTTGAGCGCGGCAAGCAAATCGACACACGGGGTCGGCTGCTGCGCGAGTATGTCAAGCAATTGATTCTACGCGAGCAAGAGCAACCACCGTGGAGTAAGGGAGCACCCACTGGGCACGAGGTGATCCGTTTCCTGTGTGAAGTCGCCTGCGCAGCGCGTTGGGCTAATGATCGTAATGCTATTCAACTTCGTGTCGCCACTCCGGCAGGAGAGGATATTCGAATTGGAGCAACCATCGAGGAACTCGCCGATGAGCTACAGTTCTGGCTCGACGAGCATCCAGCGCAGGGTCCCTTTGTAACAGAAGATGAACTAGCATCGGAACCGTACGATGACCTGCCACAAATGTTACAATTTGCCCTGAGTTCTGGGCTCATTGAGATAAGCCCAAGCGGTGTTCTAAGCTTCCGTCATGAATTAATCGCCGAGTATTTCGTTGCTGAGTATTTCTATACCTCTGACAGCAAGCAGTATCCGTCATCCTTGCCCATTCGAGAAGACCTGTTAGAGAATGTTGGGCGTTGGAGCGAGTCAGTTGCTATTTGGGCTGGACTACTCGATCAGCCACTTGTACTCGCTGAACGCTTTGGAAACTTTGGACGGAGCAACCCGGCCTACGTACTTCAGGCGTTAGCATTGAGCCTTGTGTGTGTCGGTGTGCTCTGGACACCTCCTCAGGCGGAGGTACAGCGAACCATTATCCTGCCGCCACGTGTAGCCGAGTCTCTTTCTATCGCTGTCCGCAATAAAGCAGCGCGAGAAGAACTGGCGCAACTCTTCACGCGCTGTGCGGAAGAGGGTGGACAGGAGGTCTATCGTTCACTTCTTCCTCTTATTATGGTCGAAGGTGTCGATGAACTTTTGATTCTGCTCGATCAGACAATTGTGCCAGAACTGCTCTTTACGCAGCTACAAGATACCGTTGATAATGTCGCCTATGAAGCACAAGTTAAACGTTTAACTCAAGTATTAGGTCACTTTGGGAGTGCCGTGGTCGGTCGTGCCGCCGAATTCAGCCAACCAACTCCCGAGCGAACAACACGTCTGCGGGCTGCCGCAATTAATATTCTTGGAGGCACCGCAGACCTACGCGCTGTCGAGCCACTGTTTGCCCGTCTCAGCGATGCAGAGCCGTTCATCGTTAACCGAGCCGCAAGCGCGCTGGTGCGTCTGGGACCAGAGATTACGCTGACTCGTATCCTCCAGGAGCTAGAAAGTCGTCAGCCAGGACCTTTCACGAAGCGCATCCACCAGGCGATGCTCACTATTCTTGAGCGATTCCTCAATGAGCAAGACCCCAGGCATCAAATAACCATTATGCAATATCAGCGCGTCCTGGAAAGCATCGTTCCTGTTCTCACCTCGAACTATCAGTCAGAGCCGGAGGTGCAGCAACAAGCTAAAACGCTCCTGGTACAGCAAGCTAAACTATTTCAACCAACGATAGACGGAAGCAGACGTGATAATCGGTCTGAACGAGTAATCGAGGCTCTTGTACGCTATCTCCCCTCTCAAAATGATGTCGCGGTACAGAACACGGTGCAGGCCCTACAAGAGATCGGTATTCCAGCTACGCCGCGTCTGTTGGAACTGTTGCAGCAAACTCCACAGGAGATGGTGCGTGTGCGGGTGATCGACATTCTGAAGACGGTACACGACCTTAACGCACTACCACACCTTCTACGTTTGTTAGAAGGACAATCGCCAACATTGCAACAGCACGTTGTGGATGCTCTGCTTGTCTACGTACCAGAAAGCATTCCTGGCCTAATAGACCTTGTCCTTACTCACCCAAGCGAACTTGTCGCCGATAGAGCTGCGCAACTTCTTATCATTGTCGGCGATCAGGTTGTTATGCCGATAACAGATATCTTACTTGACGTTGTACCAGATCGTACACGCCTTCTAGTACATGTCCTTGAGCGTCTTCACGACTCGCGCTCTCTTTCCGCGCTTATGACCCTTTTGCAGACACCGCAGCTAGAGCCACTCCTCATTATTGCCGTTATCCGTGCGCTCGGCCAGTTCTCGGACAAGAATATCGTACCTGCGCTGCTTGTTGTGCTGGCAGACGCACGTCCACAAGTGTATGAAGAGGCTATAAACACATTAAGCCAGCTAGGATACGTTGCCCTTGATGGGCTAATTGACTCTCTTACTGTGCCACAAGAGACTCCACTAGTCCAACGGGTACAACGTGCTCTACTGGGTATGGTTCCCTTCCCCGGTGATGCTTTGATTAACGCATTGCCACTGTGTAGCGATGCGCAGGCACAACACATTATAACGGTCTTTAAGAGGCAAGGACCCGATGCCGCACATGGACTGGTACAGCACCTGTTGTATAGAGATGAACGTGTGCGTGGCTACATACAACAGGCCCTTAACGCTATGCCAGGGGCCGTCGTCGTTCCCGCTCTCCTGGACGCGTTAAATCAACCTATGCTCCTACGCGTGGTCAGATCGCTGTTGCTCAATTACCCTGACGCGGCCATCTCACCACTCGTAGAATTACTTGGTGAGCGTGAACAACGCGCGGATGCTGCCGCCGCCATACTGCCACTGTTTGGACCGAGAATACTCAGGTCATTGATATCGGGGCTAGAAGATCAGAGAAATATGGCACGGGAACATGCTGAAAATATCGTTGTTGAATTGGTGCGTCATAGCCAGGATGAACAAGCTGTTCTGCGTGAGATTGTGCATCTTTTCGCTCCACCACCGCCAGCGCGAGCACATGAGTTCCTGTTGGAAGTACTGACTAATGAGCTTGCCAATGTCAGCGTGCCTGTTTTGTTAGAGGGACTAGAAGATGCACACCTCATGAACGATGCCGCCGATGCCCTTGTACGCCTGGCGCGCAAAGGTCCTCAGCGCAGAGTGGTACTCGATAGCCTGTTGAAGGCGCTGTACGTAGACGAACGACGACGTGGGGCTGAAGATGCTCTTGTCAAGGTTGGCGAGATGGTCGTTCCTGGAGTGGGTGCACTCATCGTTGACCAGAATCCACTTATCGCCAGGTCCGCAAAGCATATTCTTGGAAAGATAGGCGTTCCGGCTCTCTCTTTTGTCTGGACAACACTCAACGACAAGAGCAATCCCGAACGACGTGAAGCCGCGTTAGAAGTCTTTCATAGTATGCCGACCAGTGTCATCAAAGATGAACTGGTGATACTGCTTAGTAGCGACAAATCGGAAGATATCGCAATGGCAGTGGCCCTGATGTTAGAGCGTATCCGTGACGAGTCTGTGCGACATTATGCCGACCGAGAGATGGTCCCTGAACTGCTCGCCTACGTACAATTGCACGATATGGCTGGCGCGGAAACTACGAATCTGCGTATTCTTTCTCTGCTCCTCTTGTTAGGCGAGCAGGCAATACTGGATCATCTCATTCAGGCTCTCGATGACGAGCCGCAGCATCGCAAGCAACTTGCCTACGTCCTTTTGTTGTTTGGGCCAGAGACACAAGAGGCACTGCTAGAGGTGTTCAACGATTCCGATACATCGTTAGAACTACGCGCAGACCTGGCTGCTATCCTTGGCATGACGGGGACGCCGGATGCGGTTGCCAACTATGCACAAAGTATTAGCTCATATGGCCTCTCCTCCTCTAAGACTAGCATCTTGTTTCCTCAACAACTTGTTCTGTCGCATCGCGCTCTTGGGGGACTCCTTGCAGGTGGACAATGGAACGAGCGTAAAATACAGGAACTGCGTAGTGCTAGTAAAGAGGGTAGTCCCGCTCGTGAGTTATTCAATGTGCTGCTCGGCTGGCGATACGAGCCACAGATAACACAACTTCAAAGCGAGTTACAGGGTGAGCGCGAGTCACGCCGCAAAGAGATGCTTGAATTGACTGGCCGCATTGTGACAGATCAGACAAAGATACACACGCTGGAAGACGAATTGGAAAAGATGCGTCTTGAACACGAGGGGCGTGGCGACGAATTGTATCAGACAACAAAAGAAAAGGATGCGCTACGCACGAACCTTGAACAGGCGACAAAAGACAAAAATGTACTGAGCGACAGATTAAACCATGCATTACAGGAGATCCAGGCATTGCGCAATCAAAATCAGCAGCTCTCTAAACAGCTTAACACGTTCAATACTCCATAACAAAGATGGTTGTGGAGCGATATCAAAGGCAGAGGTTACTAGGTCAAGGGATCATGAGCGTTGTATGGTTAGCACTTGATACTGCCACTCAGCGATCAGTTGCGCTCAAGATCATGACAGCCATTACTGAGGATGACAGGCGTAACCTGAAGGCTAACGAACGTTTTATCCGTGAGATTGATATTGCTCGCAGTCTGCGTCATCCTCATATATTGCCCGTTATCGACTCCGGTGATACGCTCTATAATGGTCGCATCGTGCCATTTTTTGTCTCACCATATATTGAAGAAGGCTCTCTTGCTGAACTCATCACAACATCGCCACCGTGGGAATGCTGGTCACTTTCTCAGACTGCTGATGTAATTCGACAAGCGGCTGAGAGCCTGTGGTACCTGCATACACGCATTCCGCATATTGTGCATGAAGATGTCAAACCTGCGAACTTCCTGGTTCGTTCGATACAGAGTCCCCAGCGGGTTGTTCATCTCTACCTCTGCGATTTTGGCATCGCTCGCTGGCAAAAAACACCGAGTATGACGGCGAGCGAGGTCCTGGGCACTTTCGCGTTTATGGCACCAGAGCAAACCGAGAAAAAAGTCACACCAGCCTCAGACCAGTACGCTCTAGCGATTATGGCTTGTTTGCTTCTGACAGGAAAACTACCGATACAAGCCGCAACCAATGAAGAATACATCTATGCTCACCTCTATGAGCCGCCTCAACTGCCAAGCCAGTTGAATCCTCAACGTATGCCGGTGTCTGAGGTCGATGATGTCATTTCACGTGCATTGGAAAAATCTCCGTCGCGGCGCTTCCCAACCATCATGGCCTTCGCCGAAGCGTTAGAGAGAGCCATGACGAAGCTGACGCAGACAAGCGCAAACATGAAAAATGAGCGTCTCGATGTAGCAGCCCTTGATACTATCTATCTCGACAAAGCTGAAGTAATCGTCTCTCCTCACATCCCACCTGCTGTCCAACTCTCTGAAAATATTGCTATTTCCATCGACATTACGGAGAAGGGCGAACGTCAAGTACTGGACGAACCGCTTCCCGAAAAATCTCGCAAGACGAACAGCAGATTCTTGCCCCCCGAGAATATATTATTTCGCCCTCTTGCATTGAAGGGACCGAGCCGTTATATGCTTCCAGCACGCCCAAAGCTATTGAGCTGGTCGCCAGATGGAAACCTCCTCGCATGTACCCTTTATGGGAACTCACCCCTTTACATTGGTCGGGATGGCAGCGTGAGTGCGGTTCAAATTTCGGCTACTACTCATGCATCAAGTATCTGTTGGTCGCCAGATGGGAGCATACTTGCTATAGGCTCACAGGGCGAGATACATTTCTGGAATGTGTTTACAGGAGCGGAACTACCACTCATTCTTTCCATAGATACACGAGCTGTAGATGGCTTGGACTGGTCAGTGCGTGGGCAACTGGCTGTGTGGGTCGACACAGCTATTCTACTCTATTCACTACCATCTGAGGCCCTTGCTGCACGACAACTACCGACACCGCGAAGAATACCAACAGCACCTATGCGCAGTAGCGGTGCCGACGTGTTGCGCTGGTCGTCCGATGGCTCGCTGCTGGCAGCAGGCGCGAGTAACGGTGCCATTCTCTGTTGGAACATAGATAGTCAGGCTTCACCATGGCAAGTGACCATGCCTGGACAAAAAGTAAATAGCCTGGCATGGTCGCCCGAGGGCTTGCTCCTCGCCGCCGCCTTTCGAGATAACCGTGTAGTTGCGTGGGACAGTGGCGTCAGAGACAGCGTCATGCAGTGGGAGAAGCTACCAGCTATGCCCCGTACGCTAAGTATTTCTACCGAACAACGTATCATGATAGCGTCCAGCGAGAGACGCCTCCTCTCTGGTCTTGCGGATGAGATATTCCCCTCGACAACCATTCCTGGTCAGCTCCTCGTTGCATGCTCTCCAGCATACCCAGAATTTGCAACTCTCGATGAGCAGAGTGAAACAACGCTCACTATCTGGCGTGAGTAGCAAGGCAACCAGTTGCAATACTACAACCATAATGTGCAGTACTTAACCTGTTTACAACGCGAATCTATGTGTTTATAAGTAAATTTATGCGATAATTAAGATAATACTTACAGAAAGGATGCATAGTACAATGATACGTGTAGTATGTAATACGTTGCAAGGAGCGAAGCATTATTGGATGCCTCTTGCCAGTCTTATGGTAGTATGTGCAATGGTGGGAATGGTAGTTGTTCATTTTCCCAGACAAGTTGCTCATGCTGCGACTGGTGACTGGCCTATGTATCTTGGAAATGATGCACGTGATGGCTTCAACGCTAATGAAACAATCATCAATCCAACCACGGCCCCTGATCTGAAGATGCATTGGCATAGCCAGGCAGGAGCACTAATGACTACTGAGCCGGTGGTAGCCAACGGCTTCATTTACTGGGGTACATGGGATGGTTTGGAACATGCAACGAATCCATCAACCGGGAAAGATGCCTGGGCCGCGAACCTGGGCCAGGAGCCTGGCTGCACCAATCATCCTCATGGAGTGCTTAGTACAGCAGCGTTTGCTTCGCTATCAATTCGAGGCGTAACAACTCCTGTAATTTTTGTGGGTGGAGGTAACGTCCAACTTTACGCCATCAATGCCAATGACGGGACAGTCATCTGGCATACTCCACTGGCTGCATCTCCATACTTTGTGTACAGCTCACCCGTTGTCTTCAATGGGAGTGTTTATATTGGCCTATCGTCATATAATGACTGTCCAGAAGTTCAGGGGCGGATGGTCCAGGTGGATACCAGTACTGGGGCGATACAACATATCTTCAATACCGTGCCGAACGGTTGTATGGGAGGAGGAATATGGGGGTCGCCTGCAATAGACGATGCCACCGGAATGCTTTATGTTGCTACCGGCGATCTGGGCCGATGCTCGATCTCTGAGCCGATGACTTCCGCTGTGATAGAACTTCGCACGTCAGACCTCTCATTAGTGAGTTCCTGGCAGGTACCGGGATTAACCCTGACAAACAATTATGACTTCGGGGATACACCGACGCTCTTCCAAACGAGGATTGGAGGTGCCTCATACAATATGCTAGGAATAATAAACAAGAATGGTATTTATTATGCCTTCGATAGGACCAATATTGGCGCAGGACCAAAGTGGCAGAAGCAACTGGCCCAACCGGGAGGGTCGCCGGATACAGGTCAGGGGAGCATTTCGTCAAGTGCGTGGGATGGCACAAACCTTTACGTAGCAACAGGCTCTACAACTATCAACGGTAAGAGCTGTCCGGGAAGTACACAGTCCTTAAATCCGGCTACTGGTGCAGTTCTTTGGGCGGTGTGTGTAGGTAAGGATGTGCTCGCGGCTGTGATAGCTGTACGAGGTTTAGTAGTAGTTGGAGCAGGCCCCAGTATGTTTGTGATGAATGCAAGCACGGGGAAGAAACTTTTTGTCTTCCATGACACTACTACTGGCGGCTCAAGCTTCTGGGCCGCAGCTAGCATATCCAACGGCATGTTATATGAAGGTAGTACAGATGGAAACCTGTATGCCTTCGGATTGTAAGTATTCCATTCTTGCGACATGTATTCTTTAAATAAGCCGTTGAGCATTGCCGTTTTGCAACTTGCTCCTATCCTTTCCTGGCGATAATACATGCTGTTCTTTTCTCTTTACCAATTGTTTGACATGAGGAGTCAGTAGAAGTGGCTTTCTGAGAAAGAATTGTATACGATTAGTGGGAGAGATACGTCTAAGATGTGTAGAGTTTGTGAGAATGAGCAGGATATGCCGCTCTGCAAACGGCTGTACCATTGAGAAAGGAATTACATGTAGAATGAGTGATTACAAAGATAACGATGCAAAACTACTCAACGACAAAATCAAAGGTATTCGTATAGCCATGATGACTACTGCTGAGCCGAATGGTGTGCTGCGCAGTCGTCCAATGGCAACGCAGGATATAGAGTTTGACGGCGACCTCTGGTTCTTTACTCACGCCAGTGCCCCCAAAGTAGATGATGTGGAGTCGCACCAGCAGGTCAATCTTAGCTATGCCAAACCTGGCGACAATCTATTTGTCTCTGTTTCAGGGACGGCACAGTTGGTACGTGACCGCCAGAAGATGCAGGACCTGTGGAAGCCCCTCCTCAAAGCATGGTTCCCTAATGGTCTGGAAGATCCCGATCTGGCTCTGCTAAAGGTTACGGTTGATAGCGCGGAATACTGGGATGCGCCATCTGGTATCATGGGTCGCCTCTATGTTGCCGCAAAAGGCTTAGCTACAGGTGGTAAAGATAGCGGTGGCGAAGATGTGAAGCTCAACATCAAGTAGCTACAAGGTTTACTCTACCTCTACAAAAAGTTCTTCAAGAGAAGAGATAGTGTAGAGGCCATCAGGCACCTACACTATCTCTTCTCTTGAAGAAACCTGCTTTACAATCTTTGTCTCTAGTCGTCTCATTGTAGAGAAAAAACTAGGGACGTTGCGTAGGAGTTCTCTCCGGCTCAGGTACTGTCCTGTTTGGAGATGTAGCCACAGTAGTGGGAGTAGCGCGACGTCCAAATGCTACACTAGCTCCTAAACCTGCAAGAAGGGCGATGATGCCAACAAGGATAGGAACCCAAACAGGTGTTCCTGATGTTGTTGGAGCGGGTGTCGCGGTTTGCTTTGCGGGGGCAGATGTTGTCGAAGTATTGGGATTTACTGTAAAAGTGAAAGCTCCCTGATCGGGATCGCCATCAGCCGCAGATACCGTAATCCAGCGGACGACGTAGATTCCATTTTTTTCAGGCTTGATGGCAACCGACATCTGCTGTGGATTGTGCAGGGATACCTTGGCGTCTCCCTGGCTGATCAACTCACCCCCTGGCCCATAGACGAAGAGGTTGCTGAACTGAGCACCAGGCTTCATATTCTCAGCAGTGTGTACGGTGACTGTTGTGGGAGGGGTTGAAATGATCGAGCCTCCCTTCGGATCTGAACCGTCCACTTTCGCGTGATTTGGAAGAGTAGTATGAGCAGAGACAACTCCAACAATGATAAAGAGCAACCCAAGGCTAAATGCTGTCGCGAGCAGTAATCGTATACTACGATGTTTTAAACTCATAAGATGTTCTCATCCTTCTTGAACAGTGGGGAGTCTATTGAAAAGATATTAATCATTATGATAGATACCTCCCGCATGACCAGAGTATACTCTTACCATATAGCATCTCACATAAGATGCCTATAGGGATTTGTCCCTATTTTTTACCTTAGAATTCGTTGCCTTGTTCACAACCTTCATGTATCTCGTGCATAATTAGAGTAGAGACTTGTTCAAGAAGCAAAAACGTCGTGTGTACCGGAAATTTTGTGATGATTGTGGTGATGCTCGTGACCACGATCCTGGTGATCGTGATGATTGTGCGAGTGAGTATGCTCTACTACCCTTCTCTCATCCGAACCTATACGTCCATACTCATAGCCAAGGCAGGCACGTAAGCAGTTAGGCCAGGGCATCTGCTTTTGTCCGAAGCCGTAGCCGACCTGTTCTATGGTGATAGCGGGTGTCTCGAAACGCGCCAGGGTCGCAAGAATGGCTGCTCCTGTGGGAGTGACCAGTTCTCCCTCAACGGGGCATGGTACCCAGGGTGCCTTCACCCGTCGCAAAATCTCTAATGTGGCGGGTGCAGGTACGGGCATGAGGCCGTGTGCCATTCGCAGGTGTCCTCGTGTCAACGGGAGAGGTGATGCATAGAGTTGGGTGATGCCTAATGCATCAAGAGAGATAGCCGCTCCCGTGATATCAACAATAGCATCAACCGCGCCAACTTCGTGAAAATGTATGTCCTCGATAGACACGCCGTGTACCGCTGCCTCTGCCTCGCCAAGCGATTGAAAGATAGCAAGGGTAGTATCACGTACCGAGGGCGTGAGCGTCGAGGCATGCAGGAGTGCAATTATATCCGAGAGGTGACGTGTTGGCTGCGTCTGCTCTGTCATCACTACATTCAGATACGAACCACGTATACCTTTATCATGAAACTGTTCTAGGTTGAGGTGATAGCCATCTATCGGCAAGGCCGCCAAAGCATCCCTCAAAACGTCGAGAGAGAGACCCGCATCAAGCATCGCACCAAGAAACATATCCCCGCTTATACCAGAATGACAATCAAGATACGCTATTTTTTGTGCCATATACCGCTCCTTCTACTATCAACATTACTCTAAAAGTAAAGGGACGCCAAAACGAAAATGTCCCAAGCCTGTTTATATTCTAGCTTGAGACATTCGCCTCGTCACCTATCTTGCTATCATATCATATCTGCCATCTTTTGACGTGGGCACGATCAACCTAGTGGGATAGGCTCCGCACTCTTTGTTCGTGCCTCCAGGTATTGCTGCAAGTGTTCTTCTCCTCGTGGACTTACCAGAAACGTCACGGCGTCTCCAGCGAGGATAGCTGCACTACCACGTGGGAAGAGTAGCTCACCATCTCGACGGATAGAGACCACGAGGCATTCTGCTGGCAACTGTGCCTCTCGCAAGGGAATTCCTACCAAACGCATACCAGGCTCAATCTTTGCCTCTACCATTACGGTTCCTTCCACCAGACCGCGCATGCGCCGTGAGTCTTTTGCCAGAGTCTCTCGGTAGAGCTGAACAATATTTTTCGCAGATAGCACTCCAATTACGCATACATCACCAGATAGTCCCTCAACATCCACAACTGGTGCCCAACTGACACGATGAGCGGTCAATTGTTCGAGAGCCTCATCCAAAGTATCGTCAGGGTATACAGTTAAGACATCATGGTTTACTATCGAAGTGATAGATTGCTTCTGCCGTTCCGCGAGTGGTACTTGCTGGATATCAAAGAGCGTTAGCACACCCTGTAAGTTACCTTGCTCATCAAGAACTGGTGCACCGCTCTCGACATAATCGGCAAGAAGCTTTTCCGCCTCGGTAACCGTCTGTTTCAACGAAAAATGCAGCGAGAGCGGTTGCATTGCCTGGCGGACTGCAAGTGTCGAGAGTAGAGGAAAGGAGAGTTGTAATCGATGTGCAGGCGAATCGGCACGCGTATCTACCTGACTGGTATAAATCGTACCCTTGCCGACAATGATCGAAGAGACTCCAACCGCGAGCATGGCGGGAGCAAGCATTGAAAGATTACCTGTCATTTCAGCAACCATCAACATAACAGCAAGTGGAGCATGGGCAATGCCACCAAACAAGGCCATCATGCCTACGATAACAAACGGGCCAGGGGTATCAGGAATGCCAGGCAACACATGATAGCACAATCGCCATACCACGGCTCCCACCATACCACCGATGACCATTCCTGGACCAAAGATACCACCTGAGCCTCCAGAGCCGATAGAGAGGCCGGTTGTCAGAATTTTTGCAAAAGGCAATACTAAAATCACCCAGAGTGGCAATGACAATAAGCCAGAACCCATGCTTACCTGCGCCCAACCATAACCCATACCCAATGCCTGTGGTAACACCAGTCCGATCAAACCAACAAGCAAGCCACCGATACCCGGCTTGATCCATCGAGGTAGATGTAGTCGATGAAAGAGATGCGTTATTCCATAGAAGCCACGTGAGTAGAGCAGCCCCATTAATCCACAGATCCCGCCAAGCAAGATGTAATAGAGTAACTGAGATGGAGAGGTGAAGGCAAGATTGGCAGGGGGTGCAAAGATAGGGTTCCAACCCGACCATGCTCCGAACACACTATAACCCACAATGGAGGCGATAAGTGCTGGAATGATGGCCTCAATCTCAAGATCGTTCTTATAGAGAATTTCAGCTGCGAGAATTGCTCCACCAAGAGGGGCGCGGAAGATCGCTCCAATACCCGCGCCCATACCCGTTGCTAACGCTATACGGCGATCTTGTACATCCAGCCGCAGCACTGTTGCCAGGATGGAACCAAAACCCGCACTAATTTGCGCCGCCGGTCCTTCTCGTCCAGCCGAGCCGCCAGTACCTATCGTAATTGCCGAGGCGATCAACTTAACAATAGGTATACGCGCGCGAATCGTCTTCCCTTGATGAAAAGCTGCTATAGCTGCATCAGTTCCATGTCCTTCGGCTTCTGGAGCCAAGCTAAACACAATAATGCCCGCGATCAGACCCCCGAGGGTTGTCACGATGGGTAACAACCAGGGGTGAGCGGCAGACCAGAAAGACATTACACCTCTTCCCCCTCTCCTGCTGGATCAGGTGGGAAATATCCAACTATTTGCCCGAGAAATATTCCTGTAGCAAAGTGGATCGCAGCGTAAAAGGCGATAGCTCCAACTCCTGCAACAATGCCAATGAGAGTACTAATCAGAAGCCACTTGAGCAAGTAGCGTGGGCTTTCAAAGCTATGCTTCGCACGGCGTATATGAAAAAGACGCCGTAGAAAAGGAACAAGAACTGTAAACTTCATAAATATCATCCTCAATGGGTGGGCAGCCATCCAACAAAACTATAAAAAAGATATGGTATTGACCTTATAAAGGGCCAATGCCATGTAGAAGCAGACGGGCAACATTCCCTGCCTGTAGAGCAATCTCTTGCTCTGATTGTCCTAACACGCGCGCTGAGAGGACATATGACTCAGTTAACGAGAGCACCATTAAAGCGGTTGCGTCAATATTGTTACATTGAATTTCACCGCGAACCTGACTCTCTTGTAGCATCAACGCAATGACCGCAACATAATCGCGTAGCAGCCTGGTTGCCTCCGCCTGGAACGCACGGTTAACACCGTAGAGTGCGCTCATATACACATTAAAGTCGTGGCTCTCTTCCTCCGCCATGTGTGTAAAGGTTTGAAATAAGCGTTCTAAGCGTTGTTGCAATGTTCCCTCAGCCACCAGTGCCGTCCGAATAGTTGCCAATTGTGCTTGCGCGATATGTCGTAACATAGCAAGGAACAGTTCACGTTTGTTCTCGAAATAGAGGTAAATAGTACCTTTACCAATTCCCGCCTGCTCCGCAATTGTGTTGATATTCGCCTGATCGAAACCCAGACGCGCAAATTCGCTTGCCGCCTCACGCATAATGCGATGGCGAGTGGCCTCTCGCATCTGCTCATCTACAACTTTGGGCATGGATGCTCCTAATCTGATAATGATACATTCAACCTAACGACTTTGCTGTAAAATATAAATGGGTGGTTGGTCATTCAATATATTGAGTATATCCTTGCATAAACATCTTGTCAAGAAAAGCAGGATTTCCTGTCCTGATTTTAAAGAGAACAGGGGGGCGCTTTGTATGCAAAGCGCCCCCCTGTTCTCTTTAAAATCAGGGTACCTCAAGACTCTTTCGGCACCTGGCGACCATTGCGTGTAAAGAGTTTGTGCCAATCTTTTTCCTGTAACTCGACATCAAACTTCTTCGCAGCCAACTGAATACGCTTCCATGCTTCATCACGCTCCGCATTCGTCACATCATGCACCTGGTCGAAGCGCGCTATAGCATCCTGAACATGTCGGGCGTCCACAAGCGGCTCCTTACGTTCTTTGGGAAAGGCAAAGGCGCTCTCTGGTAGCTTTTCTCGCTCTTTATCCGTCAATCTTGACATAGAAGTGTCTCCTTTACATGCATCCAAAGCAAACATTCGCACTATCGTGGAATCACAGCGCTGATTATACCTGATGGCGCTACAATATTACTATGGGGGGAATATAATATGAAGTTTCATAAGAGGAAAGGTCCTGCTTGAATACTACGAGGGGGGTAGTTATAACCGCACGTAACTAAACAAAGCAATAAGAACGACCCAGTTATTAACTATGAGTATCCAAGCAGTCTACTTAATAGAACGCATGGCTATGAAAAATGTAACACAAGAAAACGAACAAAAACCACCTATGACATAAAAAGGACATCGTAGTTTATGAGTGAAGGGGATGTAATGACAGAGCTACCACTTCCTTGATAAGTGGTAGCTCTATATCCTCATCCATAAGAAAACATCCAGGACTTTTGCTGATGACGGAGCAACGAGCCCGGATGCTTCCTACTTACTTACTTTCTTACGTTTCCTGCAGGTGGTTTCGGAAAGTAAAATGCAATGATAGAGTAGAATGGGCGAAACATCCATGCAAAGCCAGGTATTACCCAGACGTTTTTGGTAACCCAAAAAGTGAGTAAAGCAAGAAATGCTCCGAGTAATACCAAAAAGGTGGCGATGATAACAAGGAGCAGTTTTACCTTCTCAGCGTTTGACTTGGGCTCCCTGGTTCCTTTAATCTTCTGGATATGTTGATCTATCATGGTGTAGTAAACCTCATACAGAACTATTCTGGTACAGAACCAGAGGACACTCGTACCCACAGGGCATGAGTTAGTAAAGTCTTTATGGCTCAATCGTTGAGGTTCGTTGCTTATTCGTTGGGGGCGGAGCTTTTTCTAACTTTGCGTTGCTTATTCGTATTTCTCAGCGTAGCTTCTTCTATCGTGTGGAGCTTCTTCGGGGCGGTTGTTGCTTATTCGTATTTCTCAGCGTAGCTTCTTCTATCGTGTGGAGCTTTTTCTAACTTTGCGTTGCTTATTCGTATTTCTCAGCATTGTTTTTTCTATCGTGCGGAGCTTTTTCTAACTTTGCGTTGCTTATTCGGTTAACTTCTTGCGCCGGTAAATGTACCTCTGCAAGATATATATACTTTACACTCAGTTCTACAATTTGTCAATCCTCTTCTTAGTAAAAGTGCGTTTTTTTCAAATGTCCTCTATCTGCCTCTCACTAAGGTTAACTCCTTTTGTAAAGGAAAGGTGTTTGTCGATGTTCCCCGCCAGGGAGGATCTCTCGTTTGGCAGTCGCGTAACTCGCCAGCGTAGCAGTGATGATGACTCGTGGCACGTACTCCAGCCCTTTGAGCAGCTAGCGGAAGAACTTCTTAGCCGCCTTGGTATAGCGTCGGCTCTGCAGCAAGATATGCAGCACATTGCCATGTTGATCGACAGCGCGCCACAAGGAGTGCCGCTTGCCGTTGATGGTGAGAAACACCTCATCCAAATCGGTTGTCTTTCCAAGTTGATAATACCCTGAGAGACTAATTGGTATACGCTTCAAGGCCGAACCTAGTGCGTGAGGGAAGGAGTGCGCCTAGTATGACGAGCAAGATACTCGCGATCGCTACTGGCAGAAAGGCCAGGGCGGGCAGATGAAAGAGGTCCCATAGCCAACCGCCAACGAAAGGTCCCACAAAGGCAACACCATACGTGAGCGAGATCGTGATGCCGGTGAGACGCGCTACCTCACCGGGCCTTGCGAGTAAAGGGGGAAGCGCAATCCCGAGTGTAAATGCTAAAGCTGAACTTCCACCGAGGAGTGCTGCCCAGAAAGGTTCTAGTACGGCAGGGGTGAATATCCATCCAGCGATTGCGATGGCGCAAAGAGCACCCGCAGCAACAAAAGGCGACCGACGACCAGCGAGACGCTGAGCAAAGAATATGACCGCCAAGCTGGATGGTAATTGTGCAGTATTGAGCGTGGTCAGGGCCAGTGGTGTCAGGTCCCCGTGGTGAATGGCCTGGTTATATGAGGCAATCCAGCCGTTCATGCCGAAATAGACGAGGCTGCCTGCGCCGAGCATAATCCCTAAATGCAGAGCATTGACATGCACCTGCTGAGCGGGTGGCACGCTGCGCGATGTCGTTGATCCTGTGGCATTCCCTATAGAGGATCCATGCATGGACCTCTTTACAGACGTAGGCGGAGCAAGCCAGAGCCAGAGCGCGAACAGCACGACTACAGGGATACCCCACAATACGAATGTGGCAACCCAGGCATCTCTCCCGAGAAATCGTACCATGATAGGAACAGTAACCCCTGCCGCCACTGCTTCACCAATGATCAGTCCATTGCTAAACAACGCAACGACAAGGCCAATATGCGCCGGAAACCACTGGTGAGCGAGCACAGGAACCGCTGTTTGAGCCAGTGCGATACCAAAGCTCAGAAGCAGTGTGAAGAGGAAGAGCGAGAGGGCTGTAGGCGACAAGGTACGCAGGAGCGTGCCAGCACCCAGGAATGCCAGGCCAATCGATACACTTGCCCGTTCGCCAATGCGCTCTACAAGCAGTCCCGATGGCCATGCCGCACTTCCCAATATCAGCACAGGCAACGCGGTTAAAAGTCCCGTTGCGGTGTAGGAGAGTTCTAAATCATGTTGAATCAGTGGCAGAACGGGAGGTACTGCCAGAATCACCGAACGTAAATTGAAGCCCACAGCCGTCAGTAACATGCAGACAATCACGCTGCGCCAAGTGACGGTGATACGATCATCCTTGGAAGCGGGAGGCTCATTCTTCACTATGGTCTCCAATGTTAGGACGTCACAACAGAATCGGGACTTGATCAAGTTGTTCTCCAGATACGTGTTCCGTAGGGAGAAGGAGTGGGCAACACGGGTCATCCTCGTCCCATCAGCATTCCAGTATAGCAACAGGAACTTGATGAGGCTGTTCTGTGGCTGCATGTCCAGAATGTAATACTTGTTAATCCAGGGGTGCATAAGGATCGGCAATTTCATCGGCAGTCACTAATGCCGGACCAATCGGCCCGAAGGTATCGAACGTTTTGCCAATCGTCCACTGGCTTCTCAAGAAAGGTGACCAGACGGATGGTGATACCTCCTTCCCTTTCACTCGAAACTGACTGACACCTCGCCTAGATTTGTATAGGCAGCCCGATAGGTCTTCCCTGGTGCCACGGTCACAGCCGCATACATGGCACCAGGGAGCACGGCTTGCCCCTTGAGCAGGCTCACGCCGAACTCTGCCAGTTGATTGGCAAGCCACGCAGCCGCTACTGCCGGATGCCCAAGCACAGCAGCTCCTGTTCCTGAACCAACGCGCTCACCGTCACACCAAAGTTCAACCCCTTCCAATGCCAAATCGAGCGCTTGCGGTGAGACGAAGCGCTGACTGACAATTAACCGCGCTGACGAGGCATTATCAGCGATGGTATCGACGCGCTTGATGCGCCAGTTCTCGATTCGGCTGTCCACCAGTTCCAAGGCAGCACTCACTCCTTGTGTCGCTGCCACCATCTGTTGGGCCGTCACTCCCGGTCCATGAAGGTCTTCGGCCAGCCAGAAGGCAATCTCGGGGTCGATGCGCGGCACAAGAAATGCGCTGCGGGGCAGGGCACTGCCCGAGGGAACGACCATGGTATTGAGCAGGAAGCCAGAGTCGGGTTCATTGATGCCATGTTGCTGCTGCATGGCTTTGCTAGTGAGCCCAATCTTCTGCCCAACGACCTGCGCGCATGGCTTGCGTAATAAATCGAGCCATGCGCTTTGAATCGCGTAGGACGGGGCAGGAGTCAGCGAGGGGTCCCGCTCGCTCAGGGGCGCAATTGGCACACAACTGCGCTCGGCACGATACAGCGCGTTCGCACTCTCCTCAATCATCGGATCCATAGCTCACGCTTCTTGCGTTAAGAAATCCCGTACAATGCGATTAAATGCATCCCTTGGTTCGAGCTGCGTCCAGTGACCACAGTGAGCGAACACATGCAACTGCGCGTTGCCGAGCACCTGCAACAGCTTGAGACCAGTTTCCAGTGGAATCACGCGATCGTCGCGCCCATGAACAATGAGGGCGGGAGCCTGAATTTCGCTCAGGCGATCTTCGTAGGCCGCCAGGGCATAGACTTGCTCCTGGCGGGGCTCAGGGAACATCCTGGAGAACGCCTCTTGTGCGCCTGGCCGGATACTTGCTTCATAGCGCATTTCAGCAAGTTGGTCTGTCGGGAACTTTCCTGGGTCATAGGCAAAGATATCGATCAAGCGTCTCATCTTGGCGACACTCGGCGTATAGGCCCAGACAGCATCTAATCCCTCTCCCTTCTTGAGCTGGAAGCGAACGCCCATCGCGCCCATGAGCACCAGGCGATCAACCATTTCGGGATGGGTCACGGCAGCGGCAAGTGCGACCGAGGCTCCCATCGAGTTGCCGACGAGGTGTGCTTGCTTGATCCCAACGGTTTGCATGAAGTTGAGCAAGTGCTCCGTCCACAACCCGAGGCTATAGTGCTGGTTAGGAGCAGGATCGGTATAGCCGAAGCCGATCTGGTCGTAAGCGAAGACATGGAGCTTTTCTGCGAGATAGGGGATGGCAAACTGCCAGTTGGCCCATGACGACACACCCGGTCCAGAGCCATGAATGAGGATCACAGGCGTGCAGCGGCACGCTTCGTGATAGTTCGTAGTTACTCCGCCTGTACGAATAGATTTCCCCATTTCGGGTGATGCTTTTGCTTGTGTCATAAACTTGCTTCTCTTTCTATTGCTGCTCATCAGGACAGCTATTTCTACATATCACTCATGAAGTACCATCAGGCTTTGAGTAAGGGCAACTAAGGCAATTACCCTTCTCAGCACTGACGTCCCACCCACCACCAAAGGCTGGAAAATCAAATCCTTCGCCAGTCTCGTGCTTTACGGTGAGACATCCTCAAGCTGTTTCCCACGTGTATTTACCCCAAACTGTGCGATAATCGCGGCAATGATCAGGAAGCCCCCGATCAGCAAGAACGAAAAGACTGCCCCTATCTGCGGCAGAATCGGTGTGATAGCCACTAAGCCAATGCCCCCTCCGACATGTCCAATGCCATCCACCATGCCAAAGCCAGTCACCCGCGCACGCGTTGGGAAGCTCTCCGCAGACCAGGCATAGGTCATGGGCACCCATCCATTAAAGCCAAAGAAGAGGATAATTGAGCCGATGAAGGCCCCCCACGGAATCTGGTGTGGTACAGGTTGCCCTGCCACCGCAACCAGGATACCGCCAATGAGTGTGACCACCGCCATAATCGGAAGCCAGTACTTGCGCTCCAGGCGCTCGCCAAAGTAATAGGCAAAGATCGCGCAGGCAATGAAGCCAAAGACTCCTATGGCAGAGATCAGACCAGCCTCTGGTGGTGGATAGTTCAGCGAGGTGAGGACCGACGTAAAGCCCGCGGCAATCGAATAGACCGTTACATAGGCCAGAAACCACATGACGAGCAGAAGCAGCATACGTCGTAGATAGAGGGGATTGCTGAAAATCTCGCTATAGCCCATTTGCTTTTCTTTATGTACATAGGCTTCTTTTGTCACCTCGGACAGCGTTTGCTTGCGTGAGGCCCGTTCTTCCATGCCCCTGACGATCGCATCGGCTTTCTCAACCTGAGCAGTCGAAACCAGCCAGCGCGATGACTCAGGGAGGAGGAGACGCAGGATGATGCCAAGAATGCATAGGATCGTCGCAATAAAGTACATCAGCCGCCAGCCAATCTCGAAGGATGGTCCAGCGAGCGCGAAAGGAAGGCCCAATGGGAACGAAGTCGGCGGCGTCGTCAACAGCAAGCAAGCCAGATGCCCAGGAAGGCACCGAGTGCCGAATTAATCAACGAGGTGAATTTGGCGCGTCCTCCGCTGGGAGCCATCTCGCCGATATAGGTGTTCACGACCGCCAGATCCGCGCCAATGCCGATGCCAGTGACGAAGCGCGAGATATTAAAATTGGTGATGTCATTACTCAGTGCGCTATACAGCGCGCCAATGGCTGTGATCGCCAGAGTCAGCATCATGGTATTGCGCCGCCCAAAGCGATCGGCTATCGCAGTCAAGCCCAGGGCACCGAGGACATAGCCCACCAGATTGAGCAGCGTCGGTATGCCAATGCTTCGCGAGGCGATCTCCGGAGAACACCTGGGCACAATCTGGATACACGTCTGAATGAAGGAGACGTTGATGTCGAAGATATCGTAGAACGTGAACAAGAAGCCCATGCCAAGCACGAGGAGAAATGCCGGATGAAGTGCCCAAACAGTAATTCTGTCCTGGCGGGCAATCACCATACCAGGGCTTATATTTGCAGGTGTTGTTCCGGCTGCAACAAAGTTTGATGCCATGATGACCTTCTTTCTCCACTTGAGTCAATTTCACGATAAGGGGCGCTACAGAGCAACGACCTCATAGTGCATATTTTTCAGTGGTCTACTACACCCCTCATAGATGTTAGCAGTCCAGCGGCACATCTCTGTACCTCCACCGGGGAAAATACCCTGGTGGAGTACGCGAGTATCCAGAAGTTGTGAGCGCTTCAACTCCTTGGTACGGGAGGCTTTTATGCTGGATCAAAGACAAACATATCTTCTTTTTTCGCTGAAGATACATCGATGACCGGTGTCCCATACGTCTTGAAACTTTCGGGTAAGGTGCCGCCCCAGTACACGCCCCTGCCTCGATCAGTCTTCCTCCAGGTGATCGGCTGCCAGTCCGGGGCAAAGATGAGGTAGCCACTCGAAAAGAGTTCGAAGCGGTTGCCACCTGGTTCATACGCGTAGAGGTAGAACGCCTGCGTGATGTTGTGCTTGGCGGGGCCTGCCTCAATGAAGACATCATTATCCGACATTATGTCAGCGGCTCGCAGCACATCTTGCTGATTATCTACCCAGTACGAGATATGGTGCAGTCTGCCTCGTGTGCTGGTAAAGTCACGTGTGTACGCAATGTCATGCGCCAGGGGTGTAACACTAAGCCAGGCTCCTTCTTCGATCCCATCCACTTCAGGTTGTAATTTCTCCCGTAGATGAAATCCCAGCGTGTTTTGAATAAACTCTCGGTTGGGCGTGACATCACTGCACATCAGATTGACATGGTCGATGCGCTTGACCGAGGCACCACGCCCGGTAAATTTTTGCGGCTGGTTGATGAGTTTCGGATGTAAGTTTGGGTGAGCCACATACTTTTCCACATCGTAATAGAGTTCCATCAGGTGTCCATCGGGGTCCTCGAACTGATAGGCGCGGCCATGCCCGATATCCCCTTCAATCCACCCTTTCCCACGACCAACTGCCTCGAGTGCCTGCACCCGGCGATCGAGTGCCTGTGGGCTCCAGGTACGCCAGCCCACATGCCCTAAACCAGTTTGTTTGGCTTCAGTGAGCTTGAGGGTACAATGCTCGTAATCTCCCCAGGCTCGCATGTACACGGACTGGCCCTGGCGATCCGTTTCTTCCATTCCGAGGATTTCTCTGAAGAACCAGAGGCTCTCATCAGGTTTAGGAGTGAATATTTCAAAATGTCCCAGGTGAGCGACATCATGCATAGGTTCTGGACTCTCTGTCATGGAATGACCTCCTCTCTCCATAGGGAGATGCTAGACCAACAACACTTCGTGCTGCAAAGACCATAAACGCACAGTTTTATCCATCGCAAACCACACGTTTCTCCCGAGAAAATATGCTGATCGAACCATCTTGAGCGACTCATAGCTCAATCAGGATTTTTAGCAAGCTCTTGAAGAATCTGTGCTCCCCGATTCGCCGCCGAGAGGCCGCGGAACAGGAAGGCCAGCCCGACGACGGCGTTGAGTTCCTCCCAGCTAGCTCCTGCACGATAGGCGGCTCGTGCATGCAGATGGGCCGCGTCGGATAACTGAACCAGGAGCATGCCAAAGAGCATCAGTTGGGCCGTTTTCGTGTCAAAGCATTTCGGATACATCGCATGCGCCCGAATTGCTTCTTGCATCGACAACAGTTCTGGGTCTACCCGGGCAAGCATATCAGTACGCGCCTGAATGCGTGGTGGGACAAACCCGATCAGTTCTACATACTGCTGACGTAACTGCTCTAACTCTGCTGGATCCATTTGTAATTCGGGGAGCTGACGCTCGCCTTCGCTCTGACTCATGTCGTACTCCATAATTGCGATCAAACACTAGAGATACTCACAACGCGAACACTCATAAGCTTATTAAGGTATGTCCTTTCACAAGGGTAGGAGGACTACCAATCAAAAGGCAAGCCGACATAATTTTCTGCGAGACTGGTAGCTGCTACACGTGAACGTACTGTGTAGTCAAGCTGTGCGTGCTGCAGACGCTGGTAAAAGGCGTCGTCATCAGGGAAGCGATGCAGCATGGAGGTCATCCACCAGGAAAAATGCTCTGCGCGCCAGACGCGCTGTACACACGTCGCTGAGTATGCCTCTAACAGATCCGTTTGCTTCTCTTTGTAGAACTGAGTGAGCGCGCGCGCCAGATGACGCACATCCGCCACGGCCAGATTGAGCCCTTTGGCTCCGGTCGGCGGCACCGTGATATTGTGCAGACGATTGACATGGACGAGTATCAAAGCAAGCATCACATAGCAGAGACCATGGCTAGTGGTGATGCTAATCGAGAGATGAGAACTGCTCATAGGAATGAACAGAGGTAGATATGCGTTTCGCTCTTACAAGCAAAATAATCGTGTGTATGTTCGTTGGATGTTTGGGAGGAGCTTTAGTCGCATTGGTACCATCGGCTTCGCTCACCCTACCTGGTAGTATTTTGCTAGGAGGCATCTACGGACTTTTCTTCGCATTGCTGTTGAATTCATCACATGCTCTTCATTCGGGCTCAGGATTGCTGTGGGGACTCGGTTATGCACTGCTCCTGTGGCTTGTTCTTCCTGCCGGTCTATTTCCACTACTACAAACTACGGCACATATGGGCATGTTAGATGTGGCAAGGACGCACTTCCCAGAACTCGTCGCATATGTCCTTTTCTTTGGCTTGCCACTTGGTTTGCTTCTGGGTCTGTGGAACAATCAACGTATGCCTGACAAAACGATGTATTCTACCATCGCTCATGCAATCTTTGTTGGTGGACTAGCTGGACTTGTTGGCGGTTGGGCCTTCAGTGCCTGGTTTGTGCAAAACAATGCGTTCATAATTATCGCGGGTATTATCGGTTCCGACTCTTCATCTGTAGGAGTAATACTTCACTATATTATTGCGGCCATTATCGGGGCAAGTTTCGGCTTGCTCTTTCAACGCGATGTACGTGGTTATGGATCGAGCCTATGCTGGGGATTGGCCTACGGCCTTTTCTGGTGGTTTCTAGGGCCACTCACACTTCAGCCCATTTTGTTGCATCATAGTGTCAATTGGTCGTATCAGAATGGTGGCGTACTTTTTGGTTCACTCATTGGTCACGCTGTCTATGGTATCTTGTTGGGGTTAGTGGACGGTTTCTTGAATCGGTTCTGGGTAGGCTTCTTTATCGAGTCCGATCCTATCAATCACGAGGTAGAGGGATCAGGCACTCGCACCATCCGTTCGCTTGGCAGGGGAGCGGCAGCGAGCATCTTGGGAGGACTCCTATTTAGCGTTATCATGGTTGCTACTGGCGTGCTACCACGCGTAGCAGCGCTTGTCGGTGGCTCATCGCCAGTACTCGGCTTCGTTGTACACCTTGTGATCAGTTCACTCATCGGTATGAGTTACGGTCTCTTCTTCGAGCATGAATCGCCCAATGCAGGCTCAAGCGTTGCTTGGGGTATGCTTTATGGCTTGGCATGGTGGTTCATTGGCCCATTAACAGTAATGCCCATTTTGTTGGGTCGCCCAGTTACCTGGACGATGCAGGCTACTGACCTCCTCCTTCCTTCACTACTAGGCCATTTAATTTACGGTGCAGCAACAGGACTGGTGTTTCTCTGGTTTGAACGTCGTCATACCAAGTGGGAACTGCTTGATAAGCGTATTGCCATGCGCGAGGAACGCTTGCGCCGCCCTGTCAGTACTTCCGCCCCTGCACTTTGGTTGTTTGTGTTAGGGCTAGGTGTGTTGTTGCCGATCATATTGGGATAGCAAGAAAAAAGCCAAAGCAAGGTTGATGGCATCAACCGCCGCTTGCACCTCCTCATCGGACGCAATGGCAAAGAGGGGTTCATCAATCTGCGCATACTTGCAGCCAGCAGCTTCCAAATCCTTAAAGTTACGGTTTATCACCTTAGCCAGAGCTTGCATCATCTTGGAGATATCTCCATAGTACTCATCGTAGGCAACCTTGGGGTTCCTAAGCCGCACTCTTCATGAAAATTCCGCTACTCCTGTACTCTGTTTAACGCCCGATCCATATTGTAACAGGCACTGATGAGCGAGAGATGGGTAAACGCCTGGGGGAAGTTGCCAAGTGCCTCACCAGTAGACCCAATTTCCTCAGCGTACAAACCTACGTGATTCGTATAGGTCAACATTTTCTCCAAGATCAGACGTGCCTCCTCCAGACGACCTGCACGTGCTAATGCTTCAGCGAACCAGAAACTACAGATGCTAAAGGTGCCTTCCTGACCTCCAAAGCCATCGTCTGCTGCTAACATAGGATTGTAGCGGTACACATGAGAGTCGCTGATCAACTCCTTTTGAATACGGTCAAGCGTGCGTAGCATGCGTGGATCAGTTGGGCCAGTAAACTTCGTCAGCACGATCAGTAGCGCACTAGCATCAATCGCGTCGCTGCCGTAGTATTGTACAAAGCTTCCCACCTTCTCATTCCAGCCGTGTTCCATGACTTCCTCGTAAATCTGTGCGCTGATTTTTTCCCATTCATCCAGAGGCGCGGGCAAGCCACGATGACGGGCAATACGTAGGGCACGATCAAAGGCAACCCAACCCATGACGCGCGAGTGAACAAACGCCCGTTGACCACCACGAACCTCCCAGATACCCTCATCCGTGTTTTGCCAATGCGTACTGAGCCAATCCAGGAGACGGCGCACATTCTTCCACAGTTCATACGAGATGTCCTTGTGACGATCAAAGATGAAAATCGAGTCCATCAGTTCACCGTACACATCAAGTTGCTGCTGTTTGTAGGCATCATTGCCGATACGTACTGGTCCACTTTTACGGTAGCCTTCCAGGTGGTCGAGGGTAATCTCAGTCAGGTCGTGTCCACCATCGATGGTATACATGGGTTGGAGGGCGCCGTTTGGCTCTAGTTCGTGACAGCGTGCATCAAGCCAGCCCATAAAAGCCTCGGCTTCTTGCGTGAACCCAAGAATGAGTAAGCTGTAGAGTGTGAAGGAGGCGTCGCGCAACCACGTATAGCGATAGTCCCAGTTGCGGGTGCTCCCAATTACCTCTGGCAGACTTGTCGTTGGTGCTGCGACAATTGCTCCGGTTGGGGCATACGTGAGCAGTTTTAAAGCCAGGGCTGAACGGTGTACTGTCTCTCGCCATCTTCCCTGATACTTACAGTGAGCAAGCCAGTTTTGCCAATAATTTTTTGTTGCGAGAAACAAGGACTGGTAGTAACTCAATGAATGAGAATGAGGCGTAATATCGTGATCTTTTGTACTTTCTAAGAGGAAGTAGACCGATTGACCCTCTTGCAAGGTAAATGTAGCCTGTACCCCTCCTCGACCATCTTTTTCAAGAGGAACAGAAGAGGTCAACCCCAAACAAAGCGTTTCACTACGAAAGATGGCTCCGTTCTCTGAGAGGTACACATCATGCGTATCTCGTGCGTAGTTGAATGCGGGTCGGCATATGAGTTCAAAGGAAAGTGACCCTCGCATCACATGGACAGCGCGTGTAATGTGATGCTGATGAACTGTGCTATCGGCTCGTTTGATGGGCATGAAATCAGTAATCTCGCCAACACCATCATTGGTTAGAAAACGCGTAATCAGGATATTTGTATCTGGGAGATACAGTTGTTTTTGTTCCATATCAGATGTTTTAGGGGGAGCGATGCGAAAAAAGCCGCCTTTTTCAGCATCGAGAAGTGCTCCGAAGACGCTTGGAGCGTCAAAGCGAGGTATGCAGCACCAATCAATCGAGCCGTTTTTGCCCACTAATGCGACGGTATGAAGATCACCAATTACTCCATAGTCCTGAATGGGTAAGTACGTCTTCGAGACGCGGGAAGTTGCTTCTGTGTGTTTGTGTGACATCATGTGTATGTATCTATTCTTTATACTCTTATTCATGCATATGGAATACTGTCTCACTACACACAGATTTGTTACAAAGAAAGGGAGCATGACAGGGGCAAATCCTGTCACTACTATAGACGTATAAGCGGCGTGAGCGGTGTATAGTAGTGACAGGATTTGCCCTATTAGGACCAAGTAATTCATTTAACGCGGGTTCTAACGGCGTCAAGAGGGTTTCAAATTACTCTTGTCACAGTTGTCGAAATTTCTGAAGAAGCTCTTCTCTGGTTGTGGGGAACATCGGCTCAGCAGTCAATTGGCGTAGTGCGACAACAGTTTGCCGCACCTGCTCATAGTAGATTGTGCAACCAGGGCACTCTGCCAGGTGCTCATCAACTCTTGCTCGCATTTCTGGAAGCAGTGCTTGTTCTAAATAATCGGTGACAAGTTCGACTACTTCTTTGCAGGGAAGTTCATTGGTGTCTATCATACTACACTTCCTCCTCGTCAAAGTAGTGTTCTAACGCACGTCGTACATACGCTCGTGCGCGATGAAGTAATACTCTCTGGTTTGCCTCAGTGATCCCAAGGAGACCACAGACCTCCTGAGCCGTCCATCCTTCGATGTCACGTAAGGTAATGACCACTTTTTGACGTGGCAACAACTCCTCGATTGCTTTGTGAATACAGGCTTGTGTTTCTTGCGAAAGGAGGCGATCCTCTGGATTTTCACCCCAATCGGAAGGAAAGGATACCCAATGACCTTCGTAGGGAGCACCAGCAGGACGGAATCTATCGGGAGCAACGGTTGGTTCACCAGACTCCATCTCTGTATTTGACAATGAAGAAAAAGGGATGCTACGTCCTTCTCGTTGGCAGCATGTCTTCGCAATATTAATAAGGATGTGGAATATCCATGTTTTGAGAGAGGAGCGTCCTTCAAACCGATTTAGACCTCGCAGGACACCTACCCATGTATCTTGCACGACCTCTTCTGCTATCGCTCGATTCATTACATAAATCATGGCAAGACGTATCATCAATGGGGAGTATTGGTCAAGGAGTAATGCAAAAACGACTTCGTCGCCTATGCGTAGTCGCTCTATGATATGTAGGTCGTCCGCTACAACCATCGAGGCTAGATCAGCTATGTTGCCTACTTCTGAAGCTGCGAACATGTTAGTTAGGCCACCTGGCTGATACGTGTCGCTCATTGCTACCCACCTTATATGCTGATTGCTGTTCGGTTATCCTATAACTGCATTGGTCGAGCTAGGTTGACCACTAGGACTTGCTATAACGTAGAATAGCACAGGTGTTGATGATTAGCAAGAAGAGTCTAGGGCGATGTATAAGTCCACACGGGCAGTGTCTTGTGCCTGCCCGTGTGGACTTACTTACTTTCTCTCACTGGTTCTGGAGCAAGCGCCATCGTATCCCTGCTTTGGCGTAAGAGCGTGAGTGCAACGATGGGAAAGATGAGGACAGACAAAAGTCCTGCGGCAACGAGAGCGGCACCAGTCGCTTTCGTAATCAAATGTAATTCCAGTCCAATCTGTGTTGCCGCGACGATAAACGAAAGCGACGTTGCTTGCAGTAGCCCTGCAACAACCGAACGACGCCCCCCAACGAGAGGGCGATATAGCAGGGTCGGTACACCCCGGACGAGGAGCAATGCGAGCAGGAAGATCGGTACGCGTAAGACGATGATCGAGCCGAACTCAGCGAACATGGCTCCCGCGATGACGAGTTGTCCAAAACTCGAGTCACTTTCACCTGCGTCCTTGAGCAAGGGAACAATCACGCCTAATGCGGTCGCAACAAGGACAATGGCAATAAAGAGTGGTGAGAGTACTTGACCGCTCAGGAAGAGTGCGAAACCCACAAGCAGAGCCAGACCGAGCGAAAGCAGAAAACCTATGCTGACGAACAGCAGGAGACGACCTTTTAGTCGCTCAAGCTCAACCTCCAAACCTGCAAGAAAGAGCAGAAAGGCGATGATGCAGAATAAACAAGCAGAACTTTCTAGGAATGTAGTCTCGGTTTTCCTCTTTTCGTTACAGAGCAAAGATTACCCTGGACTATACCTCATGAGAAGCAATCTTTTATAGTCGACTTGCCTCAATGTGTAACAAATCGCTGCAAAGCAAGACGATACTCATTGATGGGATGGAGAATGATGGAATGGGAGAAAGTACGAATACAAGAGGATTTTTATGAAAGCAATTGCAGTCTACCCTGGAAAGCCAAATTCGATGCTTTTGGAGGATGTGCCTGAGCCAAAGGTAACGGATATTCCGAATGGGTGTGGCGTGCTGGTGAGGAGAGAGCATGACAACGACGCTACAGGTGAATGATCAGTTTCCAGACTTTGAATTACCGGATTCACTCGGTATTCCAATATGCCTATCAACATTGACAAAGCCGAGCTTGTTCGATGAGAAGGTCGGCTTTCACGATGGCTACCCGCTCATCTTGCTATTCATGCGCGGCTTCTTTTGCCCGCGTGACCAGGAACAGTTGCGACAACTGGTGCAGTTTCAACACGAACTTGCGGTCAACTACGGCAAGCTGCTGTCGGTCGGTGTAGATCCGCCACTGATCCATGCCGCGTTTCGCGCCGGACTCAATGCACAATGGCCTTTTCTAGCTGACGAGCAGCGCACAATCATAAAGCAGATTCACATTCTCGACGAGACCGAGGGCGAGTACGCCTATCGTCCGCAGCCGTATACGTTCGTGCTACGCCCTGACCTGAGCATTCATGCCATCTATGATGGTTGGTTCTTTGTCGGGCGTCCCACGCTCGAAGAGCTGCGTCACGATCTACGCACCATTATGCAGCAGCGTGCGGACTACTCCTACGAAGCCTATACCACACCCGAAGTCACACGGGTTCGCATTCCACAGCAGACATGGGAGCATGGCACACCGCCGATTGGCGCGAGCGGCCTACCCGTTGCTCAAGGCCAAGTACTCTGGTTCGATAGCAATGCTGGCAACGGGATGATCGTGCGTGACGGTTCGGACGAAGAGGTCTTCTTCAACTTTACTGCCATTCCAGGACAAGGTTATCGCACCATCAAAGCGGGCACTCCGGTTCGGTTCGAGGTCGTGGAGAATGCGTCTGGTCCCACGGCACGCAACGTGCAAACGTTGAAGAAATAAAAATATGCGCAACAAAAAGCAATGGTCATGACCATTGCTTTTTGTTGTGCACATTTTTATTTCTTCTGCAGTTCTTGTCCGCGTTGGTCATAGATGCTGACAATCTCACCCGTACTATTTCCCTGTAACAAATTAGCGACGAGACGCGCGGGTTGAGATGGCTCAAGCAATTTGCCCTGCTCATGAAGGCTCTTGAAGCGGTCGTGTATTTGTTGCCCCACTTGTTCGGCTGGCAAGCCGCGAATGTGTGTCTGCATAGCAGTATCAACGGTGCCAGGGCGCACTGCGTTCGCAGTGACGCCTTTACCCAGTAGCTCAGCCGCGACATTGAGGGTCAGCATCTCAACCGCTGCCTTGCTTGCCGAGTAAGCACTACTGTTCTCCATACCTGTTCCAGTCGCAGCACCAGTAGAAATGTTGATAATACGTCCCCAACCGCGTTCAAGCATCGTGGGTATGCAGGAACGCATCCAGCGAAACGTTCCAATCAGATTAATCTCAACAGCTTTAGCCCATTTCTCAGCATCAACCGTTTGGATTGATCCAATTGGCTCGACGACACCCGCGTTGTTCACCAGGATATCAATCGGGCCAAGCGCATTCGTGATATCCGCGAAGGCGTGAGCTATAGCTTTGCCATCCGAGAGGTCATTGCTGATCGCGAAGCTATGTCGCCCTGTTGCCTCTATTTCGGCAGCAACCTGCTCGATCTCTCCATGTGTACGTGCTAGCACAGCGACATCACAGCCTACCTGCGCCAGTTCGAGCGCGATTGCACGCCCAATACCACGTCCACCACCTGTAACTAATGCAACTTTTCCCTGTAATTCGTTCATTTTTCAATCCTTTCGTTCGCTCATGCGTACATCCTCATATAGGTGTAGTAGCATGCGAACGTGCGATAAGGAGCATAATCTTGCGTGAGCTGTAGCAGCTCTTTTGTTGATTTTATCGCGCGTAGCTCCATGCCCGCGACTAGCGTCTTGCGTATGCCTTCCTCGTCAATAAAAACATCTGGATGAGCAAGGCCGCCCATAGCCACATAGCGAGCGATGCAAGAACCAACCTCTGGTAGTGTATCCAGAACAGCAACAGCCTCTTCCCCCAGTAAAGTGCGTAGTCGCTCGAACCAGTCGTAGGTAGACTCTGACGAGTCTGCCTACGACTGGTTTGTTATTTCGCTTGCTGTTGCAGGTATTTGATGAAATTGATGGTGTCGGTAGCAACGAGGCGACCAATCGCGCCGCTGGAATAGACCGAGACAGCGATTTTGCCATCGGGTTGCAACACAAAGCCTGTGGCTTGCAGGTACAGCGGGTCTTCGTTTACGTTGGCACCAATTTTTTGCGCGATCTCATAGGCATCGAGGCCGTAGAGAACCGGAAAGGTAAGATTGTGTTTCTCAACCGTCTCTTGTGCCTTCTCAATGGGATCAACTGAGAGTGCGACGACCTCGGCCCCTATCTCGTGGAGTTGTTCTAGGGAGCGTTGAAAGTCTATCAGTTGCTGGCGGCAATAAGGGCACCAGTGTCCGCGATAGAACAACAGCACCGTCCATTTGCCCTCTGTATTCTGGGGAATCGTCATCTCACCGCCGCCGACGCGTGAAGCTGTGATAGGGGGGAATTGCTGACCATTTGCCATGCTCATATTTTACTCCTTTATTTTCAGTTAGTTGACTGACTATACGACTCGTTAAAAATTTCGGATTGCGCTGCGTGTTAAAGAGCGCGAACCCCCATTTCCAATCGTTGTAGTTTCCGTTCTAGTAGTTCTGGCGAACGAAAGCTATTGGTCAACAGGTAAATGCCTTGTAGTGATGAAATCAGGTCAACCGCTAAATCGTTGGCCTCCTGCTCGTTTTTGCCAAGTTGACGAAATTGTGCCTCCGCCCAATCCAGGTAGACCTGAAATAAGCGGGAAGCGATCCTCATCAACTGGTTGTCGTCTTTATCGAGTTCCTGGCACAGGCTACCATGTGGACAACCATAGCGAGCAAGCATATTCCCTTCATCATGACTCGTAACGAGCAACCTCAGCAGACGCTCACGCGGATCGGCAGAGTGTTGTTCCCAGCCAGCGAACGTCGTCTCAAGCTCCTGCACATGCGCCTGAATAACGGCCTCTATCGGGGTCCCAACATTTTTACCCCCCGAAATCCCCGCTAAGGATTCATAGGGCCAATAATACTCCATGAATGCCCCGTTAAGGCCCATCAATGATGGGGTATAGTTTTATCTGTTACTGATGAACAGAGCATCATGATTTTAGCGCACAATTAACACATCTTTTCGTGCGATACTTAATATGGCACTTATAGGTCAAAAGCTTATTCGTTCAACAATTCTACACTCCAAGCACGCAAGCCGCTATAACTAAAACCAAGATAGAAACTCACTCGAATATTGGTGTGTCTCCCTTTTTCAATCCCTTTCTTTCCTACCTTAGAGGGGACAAAAAAGGCTGGCAAGCCCGTTGATGCCACTTCAATAATGCCTGAAGCAGGGCCGTTAACGCGGGTCACTAACCCTTCAACTCGCGTTAATCCTGCTGTATTCTTGAAAAAATCGCTTGCCTCATCCCAATCTCCTAATTCAGAGGAGTGCTTGAGTCTACGAAGACCGACTCCATCACCAAGCCACTCTAGCGAACGCGTCCTAGTACGTAGGTTCCGCGATTTTGCTGCTGATTGATTGAGCAAATCCTCAGTCTTCGTAAGCCTCGTTGTGTCTCCTTCAATCGCTTGTAATGCATGAAGGACATACAAATAGAAGCCAGACTCCAGAGAGTCGCCAATTGCCTTCCAAGTTGCTACTCGATCAAGTGCGATGGTAATATTCTGTCGATTGGAATAACGAATTGCACGGAACCAGTAACGAATGTTGTAATCTGAAGTGGGTTCCTCTTTAATGTTATCTTCCATTAATGTCACAATACGCTCAATTTCATGGGCAGAGAGCGACGACCATACACGATTCTTACGGCTGAGGTAGGCGTGAATAATTTGCCTCCGTATGGGGGGAGCAAAAACCTGTGTCTGGGCAAGGAGGTTGTTCCACCTCTCGAGTGCGCGTGATTGATCGTCGTAGATACTGTTCAGTTCTTTTTGGTACTGCAAAATATAGTGGCTTGGTCTATCTCCCTCGCGAATACTTCTCACATTCTCCATTAAACGTTCCGTTTCATCAAGTTGATCGAGATACCAAGAAGTCCGTGGAGAAGACAAAAATTCGCTGCGGGTCTTCAAACCAGAGATACCGAAGCCAGTATCTAAAACCTTAAGCAGTAACTGAATAAGCGATGTGTAAGCATATTCTGAGGTAGAGTCGTAAGAGAGTGCAGTAATAAACGCTTCTTTTGCATATTCCACTTGGTTTTTGAGATCTTCTTCGCTCCCTATAGGTACAGGAAGACGGAGGTCTCGCATCATATCGAGAGCCTCTCGGTAGAGGCACATTCCTCGCATATGATGTAAAACAGCATCAGTCGGATCGAGTTCAATTGCCCGATCTAGTGCCTCCAATGCTTTTGAAGTATGCTTCTGAATGCTGTAGAAGCGCCCAAGATGTCCCCAAAAGTGAGCTTCTTGAGGAAATGATGCAACAAGTTCCTCCAAAACACTCTGTTGCCCATCAGTATTGCTAATATCTTCAATTAAACGAGCGAACTTCGGCAATCCCGCATCACTCTGCTCTATTCCAAGCTGTTGCTGTTCGTCACGTTCTATGAAGATATGGTAGAGGATTTCTATGAGATCATCATTTGGCGAGTAAGCACTATCACGACACAGATGAATAAAGTCAATAGCTAAGGTCGAGAGACCTGTATACCATAAGCGTGGATCGCCTTTTCCAGCCAAAGCACTTTTTAGAATCTCTTCGCCAATTACATGATGAATCGGTCGCCAATAGCGATTATCTTCCTCAACCACTAATTCTAACTGTGGTCCTTGCAGTATCTTCTCTAGTCGGAGCAGATGATTCTTCGACTGACTGAGAAAGGTTGCAAACATCTGTGCATACAAAGGCTTATGTCCATAGGAGTACGCTAATGAGAGGAACAAAAGGATACTACGTTGTGCCTCTGTTGCTACCTCTAGGCGTGGTTGGATATACCTGGGAACAGCAACAAAATCTCGCTCGAATGCTGTTAGTGCAAAGAGAAAAACAGTCCTATCACGGGACGAACTCTTCAGAAGCCTATCAAGCGAAACGGCTTTCTCTGGTGCTGCCCTCTTGTACGTATCCGCAAACCTGTATCCTTCATCTCGATTCAAATTTTGACTGAGAAAGATAACGCGTTCACGATGAGGCAAAGCAGAAGGCATTTCAAATCGCCTAGAAACCACAAGAAAGACTGCTGGAATATTTTCTGCTCCTACCTCTGTATAGAGCTTATCCAAATGATCAGGCGTAACATCCGCTCCTTCAATGAGTGCAAGAATGGATTGTTCAGTTGCATTGAAGAGCGTGCGCAAACGTCCAATCGTCTCGTCAGGAACTATACGTTTGAGCAGGATCGTCGGATAATCGCGCTTGAGTTCCCAGGCAACGCGACGTGCGACTGTTGTTCCTCCTGCACCAGGCCAGTGTTGTAGTCGGAAGCGTACAGTCGCACGTGATTTCAAATCACGTCGTACTTGTTCAAGAATGGCTGAAGTCATGTCACGATCTGCATCTAAGTGCGAACTTAGCTGATGCCAGCTAATAGTCCATCCATGCAAAAAATCGTTTTCTTGTCGGTTTTTATCAGATGACGCCTCGAGTTCAATTGCTGAATGAAGAATCTCCATATCTTCTTGAAGCCAAAGGAGTTCTTGGCGTGAGAGAAAATACTGTGTCGTATTAAGTTTGGGAACACTAGCTTCCTGTGACATCACGCTTACAGGCATTTTGACATATTGAGGAATACCACTTAGGATGCTCTCTAGTTCCATAGGGAAACTGTTGCCATTGAATTGATGGACTAATCCATCGAAGACCTGTGCCTCTGGGGTGGCGAAGACATAGTTTACGTCGTCACCAAAAATTCTGTCAATGATCGTACAAACTTCACGTATATATTCTGGTGCCTGCCAGAGGCAAACTACTGTAAGCCACCGACCTCCAGAGGAGTGAGCTAATTCTTCAAACAATTTCTGCAGAGGGGTAACATATTTGCGGTTCCATTGACGATAATCAGTGTCTACAAGCGTTTGAGGACGTGCCTGTAAACCGCGAGCAGCATACCAGTAACACGCTTTCTCAGGAACGAGCGTCGTATACTCATCCCCGTATGTTAACAGATGGATAGAACGATGCTGCAGAAGTTCTCCTTCGACGTATTTGTAAGCTCCATTTTCAGCAGTAAACGTATCAAAGTCGAGAACGACAGAGAGAGGGAGTTGTCCCAGAAACATCCACGTTGCTTCAGGAAGGGATTGACCTGGCCCAAGAATGAACAGGTAGAGATGGCTCGTATCAAAATGGTTACACGCCTGAGCAAACTCGTGCCAATAAGGAAAAGAAATACTTTGATTTGAAGAAAGATCGTTTTGCTTGTCTACTTGATCATGAAACCATTGGTAAATCAGGCTCTGTTCGTGGGATGAAACCTCGAAATTTTCTGTTCCTCTACGAGAGTAGACACGATATGGAGTCAATACACCATATGCCTTTGTAGGAAGATATGGACCAGTCTTTTTGACGGGAATTTCGATCACACCATATGAGAGATCATCAACCGTGATAGATTGGTACAAAAATGTAGGATTTGGCTCAACTTTTGCGAGGTTGAGTTTTTGCTGCAAATCAGCGTCATCTGGATGTTCAGTCACTCCCACTAAAATTTTAGAACCGTTTGTATGTGCTTTGACGCCAATAATGATATAAGCCACTTCGTCTCTTGGAGTATTTGCCATAGCAATGATATCCTTAATGAACTCTGATTTAAAGTGTTCATTGTCTAGGCGATGCGATTCTCGCTTAAAATCAAGAGTTTTAGACTCTGGACGCTGTAAAAGTGCGCGGAATGTATTCTCGTCAATCATATCAACTCCTCTACATTTCATATGTCTACATCAACAACACAATACATAGAACAAAAGTTCCCTTTATATGCGGCCTCTATTAGAAATTGACGTTTAGACTAATTTCACTGTTTGCTTGCCGACTGGAGACGCTCAAATGAGCTTGAAATTGTGCATACAGGTTCTCATAAGGGATTTATTGCCATGTTGGTCACATCATGGTTATAGTCCCAACATGGTAATAAATCATTGATACGAATCTCTCTTGCTCAATTTTAGGCTCAGGAAAGCCAACGGTGCCGTCTTACGAGCTTTGCAAGGTCCAGCAAATACCACCAAATTAGTCTAAACGTCAAATTAGAAAAGAACTTTCAAAAAAACGTTGAAAGCCAATACTATTATCTCTTTTGAAAATACCAATGGTAGTATACCCTATAAATGCTGCGATAGCATTAGCTTGAGATATATATAAAAATGAATGTACCTGCTTGTTCAATTCCTACATTTACATATATTATCCCAATACCTCTTAAACCACATTTTGTTGCACTGCATCAATACAGACCTTGGGAAATGGACAGAAAAGAAGGCACAGATAGTCCTCAAGGTCTTATCAGTGTAAAATTGGCGAAAAATCACGTCGTACAATATATATGAGGCGAAGCTTGCTCATACTTGCTCACGAGGGGGGTACGTATTGTTGCACTTCTTCATTGCGGAAAAACGCTCCGTGTGAAAGAGACCACCCCTTGCTTTCCTCAGAGCCACTTTTTACACTGAGAAGCAAAGCGCACATT